>ERZ773139.16-NODE-16-length-198275-cov-14.965301_pt1 | contig 198275 bp, 187 predicted proteins | sample MGYA00580854_ERZ773139 | MGnify/ENA primary metagenome ERZ773139 (study PRJEB29015, sample SAMEA2737809) | human gut metagenome | biome: human gut; feature: human-associated habitat; material: faeces | place: China | collected 2012 ...
ATATTCTAAAACGGATTCCTCTCTAACGTCACGTAAGATAGATAAGGAAGTATAGTATGTTAAGCCTAAATGACAAGAAGAAAAATCTTTTGTATTAATTTGTCGGGAAGGAGGAACCAGATGAGTTTTACAGTCAATTTATCCGGTGGAGGTTTATTGATAAATAGATTTAATAGTTCTAATATGTTGAAAAGTACACAGGAAAAATTGCAGCGACAGCAGGAACGGGATAATAAGGTGGCTTTTTTTGAAGCACAAAAAGAAAATCTGAAAAACCGAAAGGCTGACACTTTGGAAGAAATCTCTGAAAAGCTGGAAATGTTTCATAATTATGAGAATGAAATTGCGGCAGCAAATCAGGAGTATAATAATTCGCAGATGTTTCATGTCATGGACGAGGCAGAAGAACATGGCGAAAAGATTGCGGAAGCTGCTGAGAGGAATAAGCCTAAAACAGAAGAAGAACGAAAGGAAGAAATGGTGGATGAAGCTCTTGGAACAGAGGAAAACAAGGGCATGATGTCTGAAATCATGGACGAACTTTCGGAGACAACCGAAGAAATGACAGAGCAGATGACGGAAAAAACTATGGAGAATATGGAAGAACTTCCAGACGAGGTTTTGCAGGAGCAGCTTGTTACAGATAGTTTAGAGGCAGCAGAAATGGTACAAACAGAGACAATTAAAAGGTATGTGCCGATTGATATTAGAGTCTAATGGTATTTATCTGGGAAGGAAACAGCTATGAAGATTTACAATAATACAAATATTACATATTCTGCAATCGAACATAACAGCAGGAAAAATACGAAGCAAAATTTTCCAGCAGATTTAGAAAAGAAAATGACACAGTATACAGATACAGTATCTATTTCTAAAACGGGGCAGGAGAGATTTAGGTATTTATCTTCTGTCAGCTCTATGGATTATCAGAACCGTTTTGAGAGGGAAGTGACGGATATATTTGTCAAAGAAGATACAGAGAGTGTAAAGTCCGATTCCTTTGAACATCATGTAAACAGAATGGCGACAGCATATAACAAAATGAAAAACAGCATTGAAGAAAAATATGCGGAACAAGATTATGAGCTGGAGTATTATGTGACAGAATCGGGCAAAATTGAGGAATTGACCAAAGAAAAAGAACTGGATATGCTGAATCAGGCATATGAAAACCACAGTAATTTTATGGCAACTTCCACAGAAATCTGGTCAGAATTACAGGATTTTACACCATCGGTAGTTTACCATAAAGAAAGTGAACAGACAGCAAATGAACAGAACATAGGTGAGAACCAGGAAAATACTGCAAAATCTAAAGAAAAGGGGGTTATCAAAAATTCGGCATATCAGGCATTTTTATCCGCCATCCAGTCGGATAACCAGAAATTATCGCAGCAGTATTTGGGTGATTGGAAAGATTTAAGGCTAAATCTGAATGTATCAGATGGTAATCGGAAAATGCTTAATGGTATTTGGGATTATTATGCTAATAAAAGGTAATGAAAGCTTTGTAATACGAAAGGAGATGTTAGTATGGCAGTTACAGGTGTAAACAATTACTCTAATATTTACACAAATGCTTATACCGGTAATATACGGAAAAATAATGCTAAGGAAACCACAGAAAAGCAGGTTGTGGAGCAAACAGAAGATGTAAAGACAGGGATAACCCGAAAAACTGCAGCGGATGAACTTTCCTATCTTTCTAAAAAATTTGACAGTGATGCGGTGTGGATACGGTATCAGTGTTAAAAGTCGAGGTGGCAAATCATCAACAATATGTTGAGATGATTTGCCGCCTTTTTGAAGTCTATACGTTTCTCCCTTTTATACCGATACATCAATAGAATTACGAACGAGTCTGTTACCATTTTGGACAAGTGTAGCTTCTATGGATTCTCTTGTGACATTATCAAGAATGCCTGTATCAAATGCTTGTCCGGGCTTCAAATTTGGATTGACTGATTTTACGGCTGCGTACATAGCAGCTCTGTACTGTCCTTCATATTGTTCTAAAGTCCATGTACCACTTAAACGATTACAGTAACATCCATACCTGTAACACCATTTGCATTCAGTAAATCTCCGTCCGAATAAAACTGCTAATATTCATTGACATATAAAAGCCTCCCTGCAAATAAATTCAAAACCTGTTTAGAATGTGCGTATAATCATAAAAATTAGAACTAACATATATGCGCATAATCTGGAGGAACCATGATATTAAAAAGAAAAATATATAAAAAACTACTGGAATGGAAAAATGAATGTCAGGGGAAAAAGCTTTACTGATAGAAGGCGCCAGACGTATTGGAAAGTCTACCATCTGAGAAGAATTTGGAAAAAACGAATACGAAAGTTATATTATTCATCCAAGAAATTTAATTGTAAAAGATGTAATTATATGCATTCCCCCATATATGACGATGAATATATAAAAATCTGACATACACACTTGATTTTAAAATAATTGTTATTATGATATTATAAAGAAATGCCAAAAACAAAGGAGAGATGTATGTACCACAAGAAATTAGAATCAGATATCAGATGTCCATTGGAATACGGCCTGGAAGTCTTTGGAGGCAAATGGAAATCAAGAGTTATATGTGTTCTGGCGGATAAGAAGACATTAAGATATAGTGAGTTAAGGACAGAACTGGTGAATATTACAGATGCAGTTCTTTCAACAACATTAAAAGCACTGATTGCGGATGATATTGTATCAAGGAAATCATATGATGAGATTCCGCCAAGAGTTGAATATTCACTTACGGAAAAGGGCTTATCTGTAATGCCGATATTGCAAAGTATATGCGACTGGTCATGCGCATTTTACAAGAAAGAAACTGACAAAGAATCGAGCCAGTGCATGAAGTGCGACCATAAGTAATGGATGAAGGGAAGGTTATTGTGTGAAAAAAATAACCTTCCTTTTCAAATTAACATATATTGTGTAAAATGTTACATGGAACTGCCTAGCGGTATACTGGCAAGCAGCAATACGACATACGCAATATGCAGAAATGGAGCGGGAATTGAGCAGATTAACGATTATTACTAAGGATAAGGCTCAGGTTACAATGGAGTCTTTATATCAGGATTTAGAGAGAAGAATAGTAGCAAGTCCACCGGGATTGTGTACTATTGACCTTACGAGGTCATTTATAAAAATGTGTCTTGCACAGTCATGTGGCAAATGTGTCCCATGCCGTGTGGGACTTAGACAGCTTGCGAGACTTTTTGATGATGTGCTTGATGGTAACGCAACAGAGGAAACTCTTGATGTTATCAGGCTTACAGCAGAGGGAATCTATTATTCCGCTGACTGTGCAATCGGATATGAGGCAGCAAAGCTTGTACTAAAATGTATTGATGGCTGCGAGGATGATTTCAGGTCACATATTGACAGAGGATTTTGTTCATGTAACAGTAACCAGCCGGTTGCATGTGTGAAGTCATGTCCGGCAGGAGTAGATATACCGGGATACATAGCACTTGTGCATGAAGGCAGATATGCAGACGCGGTTCGTCTTATAAGAAGAGACAATCCAATGCCTACAACATGCGCATACATTTGTGAGCATCCATGTGAAAACAGATGTAAGAGAACACTTATTGACGCGCCAGTCAACATCAGGGGACTTAAGAAAATGGCAGTTGATAATGCCGGTGATGTTCCGGTTCCGGCATGTAATGAGCCAACAGGTAAGAAGGTTGCAATAATCGGTGGTGGTCCGGGAGGACTCAGTGCCGCATATTATCTGGCTCTTATGGGACATAAGGTTACTATATTTGAGCAGAGAAAGCAGCTTGGTGGAATGTTAAGATATGGAATTCCTAACTACAGACTTCCAAGAAAAAAGCTGGATGCGGAGATTAACGCTATATTGTCTACAGGAATAGAAGTTAAGAAAAATATAAGCGTAGGAACAGACATTACGCTTGAGGATATTAATAAAGAATATAATGCAGTATACATTTCTATCGGAGCACATGCAGACAAGAAGATTGGAATTGATGGTGAGGATGCTACAACAGGCGTAACATCAGCAGTAGAAATGCTTCGTGCAATTGGTGATGATGAGATGCCTGACTATACCGGCAAGCGAGTGGTTGTTATTGGCGGTGGAAATGTTGCAATGGATGTTGCACGTTCTTCTGTAAGATTAGGTGCTGAGAAAGTAAGCATTGTATATAGAAGAAGAAAAGCCGACATGACGGCACTTCCGGAAGAGGTTGAAGGTGCAGAGGCAGAGGGCTGCGATGTTCTTGAACTTATGTCACCAGTTAGAATAGAGAAAGATGAAAATGACGCAGCAGTTGGTTTATGGGTTCAGCCACAGATGATAAGCAGGATAAAAGGTGGCAGACCATCACCTAAGACTGCAGCTAAGGACGAGGTTCTTATTCCTTGCGACCTTATTGTAGTTGCCATCGGACAGGGTATCGAAACAAGATATTTTGAGGAGCATGGCGTTACAGTCAAGAGAGGAACAATTGAGGCACTTGATACAAGTGAGATTAAAGAACGTAAAGGAATATTTGCAGGAGGAGACTGCGTAACAGGACCTGCAACAGTAATCAGGGCTATAGCAGCCGGAAAGGTTGCGGCAGCCAACATTGATGAATATCTTGGCTACCATCACGAGATAACTTCAGATGTAGAGATACCTTATGCCGGATATGAGGATAAGGTACCTTGCGGACGAGTTGAGGTTGCACTGCGTGATGCCGCAGACAGAAAGAAAGACTTTGAACCTATTGAATATGGATTTTCATGCGAGGAAGCATGTCAGGAATCTGGACGCTGCTTAAGATGTGATCATTTTGGATTTGGTTCATTCAGAGGAGGCAGAGAGAAACAATGGTAAATTTAACAATTAACGGTAAAGCTGTATCAGTAAAAGAAGGAACTACCATTCTTGAAGCTGCCAAAACAATAGGAGAGACAATACCTACACTCTGCTATCTCAAAGAAGTCAACGCAATTGGTGCATGTCGTGTATGTGTTGTTGAAGTAGAAGGTACTGACAGATGTGTTACAGCATGTAATAACTTCGTAGAAGAAGGCATGGTTGTCTACACTAATTCAAGAAAAGTGCGTACAACCAGAAAGACTAATGTCAAGCTCATACTTTCACAGCATGATTACAAATGTGGTACATGTATAAGAAGTGGTAACTGTGCGTTACAGTCAATTGCAAATGAACTTAATATATCAGAGATGCCATATGATTCAATCTTAGAAAAAGATAATTGGGATAAAACATTTCCACTTATCAGAGATGCACAGAAATGTATCAAATGTATGCGTTGTGTGCAGGTGTGTGATAATATTCAGGGAATGCACATATGGGATGTTGTAAATACAGGTTCGCGTACAACTGTAAATGTGCGTGCAAACAAGAACATTGCGGAGACTGCATGTACACTTTGTGGTCAGTGTGTAAGCAACTGCCCTGTAGGTGCACTTACAGAAAGAGACGATGTCGGAATCGTGCTTGATGCAATTGAAAATGAGGATATCATTACAGTAGTACAGATTGCACCAGCAGTAAGAACAGCATGGGGCGAAGATTTTGGTATGTCTAAGGAATATGCGACAGCACAAAGACTTGTTGCAGGACTTAGAAGAATAGGATTTGATTATATATTTGACACAACATTTGCAGCAGACATGACAATTATGGAGGAGGGAAGCGAGTTTCTTGAAAGGCTTCCAGAAATCAAGGAGTCAGGACTTCCAATGTTCACATCATGCTGTCCAGGATGGGTGAAATTCGTAAAGAGCGAGTTCCCTGAGATGGCAGGCAGACTTTCAACAGCAAAGTCACCACAGCAGATGTTTGGTGCAATAACAAAGTCGTATTATGCAGAAAAGCTTGGGGTTGACCCGGAAAAGATATTCTGCGTGTCAATCATGCCTTGTCTTGCAAAAAAGGACGAGTGTACATGGGACGGAGGCAAAGATGTTGACGCAGTTCTTACAACAAGAGAAGTTGAAAGAATGTTCAAAGCATTTTTCATAAAGCCGGAAGAACTTGATGAGGACGAGTTTGATAATCCTTTAGGTGAAGGAACAGGTGCTGGCGTTATATTCGGTGCAACAGGCGGTGTTATGGAGGCGGCACTCAGAAGTGCTTACTATCTTGTGACAGGAAATAATCCTGATGCGGATGCGTTCCAGTCAGTGAGAGGTCTTGAGGGCTGGAAGGAAGCTTCATTTGACCTTAATGGGACAACTGTAAATGTAGCTGTTGCCAGCGGACTTGGCAACACAAGACGTTTGGTGAATGCTATTAAGAAGGGCGAGGTTCACTATGATTTCGTTGAAATCATGTCCTGTCCGGGCGGCTGTATCAACGGTGGCGGACAGCCTTACAAGGAAGACGCTGTGATGGTTGAGGAGCGCCGTCATGTGCTGTACGGGCTTGATAAGCGCGATAATCTTAGATTCTCACATGAGAATCCATCGGTTAAGCAGTGCTATGAGGAGTATTTTGAGAAACCGTTGTCACATAGGGCTCATGAGATATTGCATGTGAAATAGAATCATTTTTCGATAAGGTATGTGTAGACCGGTCTGCGGCTGGGACAGAGCAGGGTGTACACCCTGCACTGTCCCAGCCGCAGTGGCTATATATGCCGGATTGGAAATATGATTTTATTTACGAGTGTGTTCGGGGCAGGTGTGGCAGACGGACGCACCTGGTCGTTGCACTTCAGGTGCTGGGCTGGCTGTGATGTGTTTATTTGATTTAGGAGGCTTTTTATGAAGTTAAATGAATTGTCACCTAGTGAGGTGTTTTCTTATTTTGAAAAAATATGCTCTATTCCGCATGGTTCTGGGAATACAAGGATGATTGCGGATTATTGTCTGGAGTTTGCTAAGTTGCATGGGCTTAAGGCAAGGAAGGATACGTCTGATAATGTTGTTATATTTAAGGCTGGTTCTTCTGGATATGAGGACTGTGAGCCTGTGATTTTGCAGGGACATCTTGATATGGTGTGTGAGAAAGAGCCGGATTGCGATATTGACATGAGTGTACAGAGCATTAAGGCCTGCACCGATGGTAAGATGGTATGGGCTGACGGCACAACTCTTGGCGCTGATGATGGAATTGCTGTTGCATTTATACTGGCAGTGCTTGCTTCGGATACGATTGCACATCCTCCTATACAGGCAGTGCTTACGAGTGATGAGGAGATTGGAATGCTTGGCGCAAGAGACCTCGACACTTCTGAACTTACAGCAAAGAGGCTTATCAATATTGATTCTGAAAATGAGGGAATATTGTATGTAAGCTGTGCTGGTGGTGTAAGAGCTGAGTGTGACATTCCGGTTGTGTATGAGGATGCTGCGGACTGGGTGGCAGATGGTGCAATTGATGTGCAGAATGGTTCGGTATGCTTCGAAGTTAAGATAAGCGGGCTTGCCGGAGGTCATTCCGGCGTTGAGATTCACAAACAGCACACTAATGCTATAAGATTGCTTGCTTCATTACTTTCACATGCCAGCGGGGCAGCAGATTTCCGTCTGGTGTCGCTTTCAGGTGGTGGCAAGGAAAATGCAATTCCAAAAGAAGCAAAGGCAGTTGTAAGTGTCAGAAGCTGCGATGCCACAACATTTGAACAAAGCATAAAAGAGAGTGAGGCTGTGTGGATGCAGGAAATTAGAGCGACAGAGCCATATGCTAAGATTGAGGTTGAAAAGACAGACGCTGCAGCAGACAAAGTTCTTGATTCCAAGGGCACTGCAAATGTAATATATGCCCTCTGGTTAAGTCCTGATGGTGTGTACAAAATGAGTCAGGAGATTAAGGGCATGGTGCAGACCTCTCTCAATCTTGGAACTGCTTATCTCGACACAGACAAGCTTGTGTACAAATATCTTATAAGAAGTAATACAGCGGCTGGAAAGAAATTATTGTTAGAGAGAGTCACTACATTTGTAAAACATTTGTCAGGAAATGTAGTCACAATGTCGGACTATCCTGCGTGGGAATACAAGAGTGATTCGCAGTTAAGAAAGATATGCGTTGATAGCTTTACAAATGTGTACGGCCACGAACCGGAAGTGACCTCAATCCACGCCGGACTCGAATGTGGCATACTTGCCGGGAAAATGCCGGGAGTAGATATGATATCATTTGGACCGACACTTGAAAGTGTGCATACGCCTGATGAGTGTATGGACGCGGCTTCAGTGGAGCGGACTTGGGAATATCTGCTGGAGATACTTAAAAGTTTATAATTAAATTGCGGGAGTAAGTGTGTGACGACAGATTGCATCACATTTACTTCCGCAAATTTAGTTATATACTACAGAAAAATGGGCAGAATATGTTATAGATTAACCATAAGGAGAATTTATACATGATAAAAGATGGATTTTTATACCTTGCGGCACTTATATTTGCAGCCGCAGTATTAGTAAATCTACCTAAGATTTTTAAAGGGAAAAAGGCACAGGTGTTCTTTAATTTTGCACCGCCAATTGTACTTATATACCTGGGGCTTATGCTCCTTTGCACAATGAAAGTGTGGGACCTTAGTGCAACAAGCGCTGTGTACAAATCAGTCAAGAACCCGATATTATATGCGATGCTTTTCATAATGCTGCTTCGATGTGATTTGAAGAAAATCATCAAGCTTGGACCTAAAATGCTTATCGGTTTCTTTGCAGCAACTTTGTCAATCGGACTTGGATTCTTTGTTTCATATGCAATATTCCACCAGCTCTTAGGCGCAGGTTCATGGAAAGCGCTCGGTGCACTGTGCGGAAGCTGGATGGGCGGCGGCGGCAATATGCTCGCAATCCAGGCAGCACTTGATGTAGACGAAGCAACAATGGCTTACGCCCTTGTTATGGATTCAATCTGCGCGACACTTTATGTAATGTTCCTTCTGTGGGCAATCGGAAATCACGAGAAGTTCAACAAATGGACAAAGGCAGACACAAGCATAATCGACGGCGTTGGAGCTACACTCGAAGAGGAAGCAAAAGCCAACACAAAGCCTCTCGTATGGCAGAACATCATTCTTCTGCTCGGTTCAGGACTCTTAGTATCGGCAGTTTCAATGGAACTTGGCAGCATGATTAATGCACATTTATCATTCTTTGACAGCACAACATGGACAGTCCTTATCGTATCAGTGCTTGGTATCGTATTCGCCCTGACACCATTTGGCAAGATTAAGGGAACTGAGGGGATTTCAAATGTAATGCTTTATATAGTTATTGCCTTAATCGCTTCAAGAGCAGACCTTGGAGCAGTCGGCAATGCCCCAACATGGCTTCTCGCAGGATTCGTAATCCTCCTTATCCATGTGGCAATAATGATTGCACTTGCGAAGATATTGAAACTCGACATCTTCACATGCAGTGTTGCTTCCCTCGCAAACATCGGTGGAACAGCAACAGCACCGGTCCTCGCCGGCGCATACTCAAATGCCCTCGTACCGGTTGGTATCATGATGGCGCTGCTCGGCTATGTCATCGGAACCGGCGGCGGCCTGGTTGTGGCCAATCTGATGAGTATATTTGGGTAGATTTTAATGGAATAATTGATGGAGTGGATAGCACTTCGGCAGTAGATGGGTACTGCCGGGGTGCTGTTTTTTAATTTAAATATACAATTTTCTCAGCTTACTATTTACCCCAGAGGGCACGATAGGTGTACTCTCTGTCTCTAAAATCAAGAAAATAAATGTGAGAACTCATAATTAATTATGAAAAAGAACTTGATATATGCAGACTTGTGTGATATGATAGAAAATAGAAACGAATATATGTTCTGATTTCGGAGGATGAAATGAAGATAAGTTATAAGAAATTATGGAAGCTGCTGATTGACAGAGATATGAAGAAAAAAGATTTAGCGGAGCAATCAGGTGTAAGTAATGCATCAATCGCAAAATTAGGCAGGAACGAGAATGTAAATACAGACATATTGCTTAAAATATGCGTGGCATTAAAATGTGATATCTCTGACATCTTGGAGATTGTGCCTGATGAAGCGGAGCGATAATTATGGACAGGCTTACAAAAGAGCAGCGACATAGGAATATGAAAAATATCAAATCGAAAGATACTTCGATAGAGTTGAAACTTCGTAAGGAATTATGGAAACGAGGATATCGTTACAGAAAGAATTATGAAGGACTGCCGGGAAAACCGGATATAGTGCTTACAAAGTATAAAATTGTTATTTTCTGTGACAGCGAGTTTTTTCACGGAAAAGACTGGGAAGTACTAAAACCGCAGTTGGAACGTGGGAAAAATGCTGAATTTTGGATAAATAAGATATCTAATAATCAGCATAGGGATGATGAAGTTAATAAGCAACTACAGTTTCTCGGCTGGACCGTTATAAGATTCTGGGGTAAGGACATTATGAAAAACACAGATGAATGTATACGGGTAATAGAAGAAGCAATTTTTGATGAAAAATGTAATGATTATGATATGGAATAGAGGAGATTTGACATGTATAAGTCTATAGATTTGTTTGCCGGTATTGGTGGAATTAGAAAAGGTTTTGATAAGGCATTTGAGAAAAAAATCAAGACAGTGTTTGTAAGTGAATGGGATGAATATGCACAACAGACATACAGGCTGAATTATAATGATAAGTTTGATATAGCAGGTGACATAACAAAGATAGACGAGAAGGAAATTCCAGAATTTGATATTTGTCTTGCAGGATTTCCGTGTCAGGCTTTTTCACTTGCCGGAAAGCGAATGGGATTTGATGATGACTATAAAGGTTTGTGTAGAGGAACATTGTTTCAAGATGTTGTAAGAATATGCGAGTATCATCAGCCTAAAGTTATTTTCTGTGAAAATGTAAAAGGGCTGACTATTCATGACAAAGGACGGACTTTTAAGGTTATCAAAAAAGCATTCGAGCAAATAGGATACACAGTTTATGATAAGGTGTTAAACAGCAAAGATTTTGGGGTTCCTCAGAATCGGGAGAGAATTTACATTGTGGCATTTAGGAATGACATTGACAGCAGTAGTTTTAAGTTCCCGGAACCGACTAATTCGAATACCTGCATCAGGGATATTCTGGAAGAAAATGAGGTTAGCGTTAAATATTATTTGTCAACGGTGTATATTGAAACTTTGAAGAGACATAAGGCTCGTCATGAATCCAAGGGAAACGGATTTGGATATGAAATCAGAGACCTGGATGGAAAAGCAGGTGCAATCGTTTGTGGTGGAATGGGGCGTGAAAGAAACCTTATTGTAGATAAGAGACTTACAAATTTTACGCCGATTACGCATATTAAAGGTGAAGTTAACAGAGAAGGTATTAGGAAAATGACTCCGAGAGAATGGGCAAGACTGCAGGGGTTACCAGATGATTTTAAACTGGAACTGGCAGATACTCATTTATACAAGCAGTTAGGTAACAGCGTAACAGTTAATGTTATTGAGGCAATAGCAAAAGAGATAAGGAAAGTTTTAGATAACAGCAAATGATTAGGTTAGGAGTGTTCATATGGCTTGGCGTTTAAATAAAGGTGATTGGAGCGAAGCTTATGTTTTTTTAAAACTGCTGGCAGAAGGAAGAATTTATTCAGGAGATGAAGATTTGAATAAAGTTCTGTCTGTATATATGGATGTTTTAAAAATTATAAGAAAGAATTTAGGTGTAAAAAATGAGTATGCAATTAATACTGATTATATTGTTGCATTTGAAGGTCGTGAGGACAGTGTTCTAATACCAATATCAGAGGTTTCAGGTTATGCTGAGAGATTGTTTGAATATATTCGTATGGCAAAAGGCAGTAAGGCATTTGAATTTCCTGATATCGAGGATTATTTGATAAAAACAATGGGAATACATAATATTAAGGAATCTTGTGTTGACGATGAATATGATAAGAAAACAGATATACTTTTGGAAGTTTTAAATAGTAATGATTCGAGTCGTGAAGTTATTGGCTTTTCGGTGAAATCACATTTAGGTAATCCGCCCACATTATTTAATTATTCACAAGCGTCAAAGATGGTGTATAGAGTTGAGGGGTGCGACGAAGAAACAATGCATTATATAAATTCTATGAAAAATTCTGTAGGGGGATGTGATTTAGACGCAAGAATAGACTACATTAAGTTGTCTGAAAAATTAGATTTAAAGTTTATGGGCAGTAAAATTATAGATAATAGAAGATATGGAGAAGCAAAAGAAACGGGACCATTTTTTACATGGAATTTAGAACACTATGATGTAAATATGCTGTCCGTGTTTGATGCGATGTTGTTATCAGATTATGGGTACTATGAAAAGCCTGTTACCCGCAAATTATCAGATGTAGCCGAAGCGGTGGCATTAATTAATCCACTTAATGTACATAGCCCGAATACGGTATATAAAGCAAAGTTTAAGGATTTTTTGTTCTGTGCCTTTGCAGGATTGACTGCATCTAAACGCTGGGATGGAACACGGAGAATAAATGGTGGATATATTGATGTAAAAAGTAATGGAGAAATTTTATATTGTAGAGCTGTATCCGACGAAAAATTTACAGAGTATTTATTTAAGAACATGAAATTGGAAAGACCAGAACATGGTTCATATTGTAAGTACACTATAGCTCAGGCAGAGGAGTATTTAAATGGACTTGAAATTCCTGAAAATATTTTTAAAAAGCGTAATAGTGACAAGCGTGGAGATTATGGATATGTATATTATGATGAAAGTCATTATGAACAACCATGTTATTGTATAGATATAAACTTTACATTTAGATTTCGCAGTTAAATAGTTATATATAATATGAAAGGAGTATTGAGTATATGAGCAATAATGGAAATAGAATGTCAGGTAATAAGGGCGAATGGTCTGAATTATATGCTTTTATGAAATTACTCAGCCAAGGTCGTGTTTATGCAGCCAATGAAAAGGTAGAAAAAATCGATGAAGTATATTACCCTATACTTAAGATAATGAGAGAAGAAACCAGGGGAGAAGTTATTGATTATGTTATTGATAATGATATGGTTCATCTGGAGATTCAGTCTAATCGGATATTAAGTGTTTCAAGAACAGAGCTGGAAGAAAATGCAAATTTATTGTTGAAGGAAATAGCTTCACATAGCGGAAGCTTTGAAGTAGAGGAAGTAGCAAAGTTTGCAAACGGAATAAAGGTTACAAAAATCAAGGCTCCTGCCGCTGATACAACAGATATTTCAATGCAGATTGAGGATATCCATACTAATTTCATTCGTAATGTGGGTTTTTCTATTAAATCAGAAGTAGGAAATGCTCCTACATTGTTAAATGCAGGATTGACTACCAACTTTATATACAAGGTTACAGGCATAACATCTGAACAGGCAGAAGAGATTAATGCCATTGATACAAGGACTAAGATTAAGGACAGAATGGCGAAGATTGCAGAGTATGGTGGCAGTGAAAAATACTATGGAATGAATCATGATGGATTTAAGAGAAATCTTATTATGGTTGACAGCAGTATGCCTGAAATTATTGGAAATATGCTGTTGTATTTCTATTCTGAGGATGTAAAGGATTGCGATAAGTTGGTAGAAATGCTTGGCGAAAGAGATCCTCTCGGATATGGCGATGCAATGATGTATACATATAAATTCAAGAAGTTTCTCTGCTCTTGTGCATTGGGGATGAAACCAGCAAAGCCGTGGGATGGCTTGGATGAGGCAAATGGAGGATATATCATTGTAAAAGCGGATGGAGAAATACTGGCATATCATATCTATAACAGGAATTTCTTTGAACAATATCTGTTGGATAACACGATTCTGGAGAGAGCTTCTACAAGCAGACATGAGTATATGAGTCTGTATGAGGAAAATGGAGAGATGTTTATTAAGTTGAATCTGCAGGTTAGGTTTAGGTAGTGATTAACATTGAACAAGTGTTTTGTATGTGCTTGTATGCAGAACAGACTTTTGAACTTGTGCTACTCAAACTCTAAGATGTAGATAATACCAGGAGATCAAAAGGATAAGAAAGTATTATATGTCTTATTAAATAAGGCGAATGTAGATAGTAAAAAATCATCAAATAAAGAGGAAAAGTTGGTTGTACATGAAGGATTAATGAAAAGCCGTGCTTTTAATAGCCTTGATATTCTGGTAAAGTTTCGTTTGGCTTTGACAACAATTGTCAATTTAATAAGAGTATATTAATTGAAAGAATGATTAGTTAAATGGAGATATAGGTGTGTCAGATTTTAATGTCTTGAAGGAATACTACATAAGATACCTAAAACAGGTAAGAGGTAATTCAGATAGCTCGGTAAATCATTATATTGGAGCTTTACAAACAATATCGAAGTACCTTGTTGAAAGAGGAAAAATTGTAAATACAATATATGAAATTGACAATGTTGGAGAATTGGAAATAATAAGGGAGTACTTATATCAACAACCTGATTTTGTGGAAAAAAATGAACGTGGGCGAAGAATGTATAGTGCAGGATTGAATAATTATATTCGATTTGCAGAGGGAATAGAATTTGCAGAGGCAGGAGAAAGAGCGACGGTTCTTGATTTTGCAGTTCCTGTTGAAAAAAGCGTTTGCGTTGAAACTATGGAATGGCGAAGAAACAGAATAATAAAAGAACAGGCACTTGAATTTGCTCAATATAAGTGCGAAGTGGACTCTGGACATATTACTTTTATTGCGGCAGCGACAATGAAGCCATATATGGAAGGGCATCATGCCGTGCCAATGAAAGAGCAAAACAATTTTGATGTTAGTCTGGATGTATATGCAAATATTGTTTGTTTGTGCCCTATTTGTCATCGGTTACTTCATTATGGGAAAGTGTCACAAAAGAGGGAAGTATTAGAACAAATCTATATTGCACGAGATGATAGATTACAGAATAGTGGAATTTATCTTACCAAGGATCAGTTCTTGAATATTGCAGAGTAGAAATGGGGTAAGTTATTTACTTTGTATGAACTTTTGAAAAGATGGGAAAAAGCAAATGAAAAGGAGCCGTTCATGCCAGATTATAGTAAAAACCGTGTACTTGCATTATATAAGATTTTGATAAATTACACAGATGAGCAGCATCAGATTTCTATGCAGGATATACTGGGATATATGGAAGCTGAGGGGCATTTCTGCAGCGAAGACAGCATTCTGCGATATATAAAACAATTAAGGAATGAATTAGGTGTAGATGTAATCTCAAGTCGCGGAAGAAATGCCCAATATTTTATTGGAGACAGGCTCTTGGAAAAGGAAGAAATGAGGCTTATTATCGATTCTGTTAATGCGTCTAATTTCATTGAAAAGAGCATTGCGACCAAAATGATTGATAAGCTTAAGAGTACTATGAGCATATATGATTCTGAAGAATTGGACAGAAATGTGTTGGGGATTAATATAGCTAAGGCTGAGAACAGAAAAATCCTTTATAATGTGAACTTGATACAGGAAGCATTGAACAAGGGAGTTCAAATTAGTTTTGATTATATGGGATGGAATAGAAATAAAAAGTTAGTAAAAAAGTCGGACAGAAGATATAATATGAATCCTTGGGCTTTGATATGGGCTAATGACAGATATTATTTGTATGGGTATGATGTGAAAGAAACGCAGGGGGTATTATATGAAAGACATTACCGGGTAGATAAGTTGGATAATATTATATTATCTGAGGTTTCAAGAGAAGGGAAAAGTCAGTTTCGGAGTTTTAACGCCAATACATATGTATCAAGAAGAATGGGAATGTTTTCAGGAAGAGAGCAGGCAATAACGGTAAGAATACCAGAAAATTTAGTGGGAGCATTTATTGATCAGTTTGGAAAAAGAATCACAATTACTGAAGAAACTGATGGCATGTTGTTAGTGACATTTAATGCTGTAGCTTCTGTTATTTTGCTTGGATGGATAATAGGCTTGAAATGTGCAGAAGTTGTGGCACCAGAAAATGTAAGAGAAGATATAAAGGCATTAATACAATGTAATCTGAATTATTACAATGAAAAGAATTGACGCATATTTGCGGCAATTCTTTTTGCGTTTAATGGTAAAATTATAAATAATTTTACTAATAACGATAGTATGACATGCGTAATAAAACAGGAGGTATAGTATTGAAAGATTATTTGTTGGATGTTATGCAACGACATGAACAGGGGTTGTATCTTTGTGAATTACCGACCGGTAATGGAAAGACTTATGATTCGGCACATGCAATGAAGGAATATGCAGATTCTATTGTAGATGATACAAAAATTATTTACTTAACAACGTTAAACAAAAATTTGCCTGAAGATGCATTGCGAGCTGCATATGGAAATGATGATTTGTATAATCGTAATGTATTAAGATTACGTTCTAATTTCGATGAAGTAGTAGAAAAAATTCTAGATATTCAGGTACCTGAAGAAATGCAAACGGATGTATATTTAAAATTATGCAAGGATGTTTCTCTTTACCGTAATGCTATAGAAAAAAAGTACGCGGATAAGGAATATATAAAAGAACTTACAGATAGGATAACGGATGGAGACAGACAACTTCGATATGAGATTACAAAGCGTTTAAAGAAGAGATTTTCTACAAAGGCAAGACGAAAAAATGCTGTTAGAACTGATGCAAAATATAAATGGATTGGAAAATTGTATCCAGCAGTATTTACAGACGATTATAGAATAATACTGATGAGTGTTAGCAAGTTTATGAAAAGGAATTCTATTCTGATTGATTCCAGTTATGAGTTTTTGAATTCTGACTTAATTGAGAATGCCATAATTATTATTGATGAGTTTGATGCAACGAAAGACACAATACAAAGTGAACTAATTGAGAAGTCTCTGGCAATGCAGGAAGATTATATACAATTATTTCGCCAAATATATCGTACATTAAATCCGAATGATTTTTCTTCTGATATGAGGCTTGCTATGGAACGGGTAGAAAATTCGGAAAATAGAAATACATTTACGTCATTAATGGCAGAAGCAAGAGAAATTGCAGAAAAATATCATGTTCGTTTAAGTATAAAAACAAGGGAAGATTTAGTGGATCAACGACAAATTTTCTTGTTCAATGATGGTTCTTTCCATACGGTTTTAAAAGAAGGAACACAATATATCAGGTCAACATTAAATGAAGAGGATAATCGGATAGAAGTATTCTTTGAAGATAAAGAAGATTTTTTTAAACACAGAGATAAGGAAAAAGACATCGTTTTATATAGTCTTTTGCGTGAGATTAATTTATTTCTCCTGCATTTCAGAGTGTTTTCAATCGAATGGGCAAGAAATTATATGGAGATTGTTAATGATTCACGAAGCGAGAGCATGGACGCCTTGAATCTGGATAATGCAATTAGTTCGATTTTAAAAAGATTGGAACTATCTAATAAGCAGCGAGATTTGCTGATGGGTGAAACCTGTAAAATGGTTAGAAATAATCGTGAATTAATACTGGAGGATAGAAGTTTTTATCAGGTTGGTATGGAGTATTATGAATTTGAGGATAATGATTCTCATCATGACAATACAAATCTTAAATTTGTTAAGGTATATGATACTCCTGAAAAGATAATGTTATACCTTGCTGGGAAAGCAACTGTATTTGGTATATCGGCAACAGCTGAAGTTGATACAGTTGTAGGAAATTATGATCTGCGATATCTGAAAGAACAATTGAAGGAAAGATTTTATAAGACGCCGAGCAACTTAAAGGATAAAACAAGAGCTGCGCTAGAACAAAGATGGAAAGCTTATACAGATGGCGGGATAAATGTACACGGAGAAGTAATCAACAGCGATATACAAGGATTTAAAGCAGAAGATTATTGCAAAACATTTATGAATGCAGAATTTGCACGATACTCTGCAAATATTATTACAAATATAACAGATAACGAATATCAGATAATAAGATACTGTAATGTACTTAAAGCAATGTGTATTTTTAATAAGAATGAAGATATTCAGTCAATGTTGTACTTGGGAATGGCGTTGCCGAAGAAAAATAATCCAGGCATGGACGAAGGTGTTTTGCAGCAGTTGTTTGAATATTCTCAGATGGAGACTACGCAGAGTGATAGTACTGTTTGCTTCTTGAAAGGCGACAATTTTGAACAGGATAAGGAAGAATTACAGCAAAGATTGTCGAGTGGAGAAAAGATATTTGTTATGTCATCTTATCAGACTATTGGTGCTGGACAGAATTTACAATATAAGATTCCAGAAGGTAGAAAAGTTGTACAACTGGGAGAGTTTACCAAGAGTGACAAGAGGTTCTTATATAAGGATTTCGACGCATTGTATCTGGGAAATATAACCAATATGACAGTAAATACATATCAGGATGAGAAAATAACTTCGCATGATTTATTGCAGATGTTGTTTCAAATAGAGGAATTGTACGAGAATGGTGAAATGAATTATTCTGAAAAGGACCAAATGTTAAAGCTTGCGTTTCGTTCCTATACAGGAAGTGACCAATTCACTTTAAACAAGTTGTATAAGTTAAAGAGTGTAGTTGTACAAGCAAGCAGAATGGTTTTACAAGCGGTGGGTCGTATGTGTAGAACTTTTGTTAAGAGTCCTGAAATATATTTATTTGTTGAATCTGAGTTATTAGAGAAACTATATGTTGGTGAATTAAAAAAACGCATCTTACCGCCAGAAATGAAAGCAATTGTGGATATGCGTGAATCGCTTGGAAAGGATTATCTGCCGGAAGAAAACTTTATGTTAAATAAGGCAGAAAAGATATCTTCAGTTGGCCTTTGGACGATTCGAAGAATGTTGGCAAAGGATTGGACTGCTGAAAGTATGCAGTTATGGGAACAGTTGAGGATGTTGGTATTACAGTATCCGACAGCAAGTACATATGACTGGCAGAATAATGAATATCTGCAAAAACTTTACATAACAAGTGGAGAAAAGCGGAATCAATATATTTACTCGCAGTATTCAGACTTCAACGATGTTACTATAGACTTTGGAAATGATAAAGTGGCATTTAGAAACAGTAAAAGAGCTAAAATAAAAGGAAACTCGGATGAAGTTGTTATTTATGAAATGAGCGAAATAGAATCTGGGTTGCCGGCAATATTGAGATATCCTGGAATGAAAGCTCATTTTGAAGAAATGGGATATGCATTGAAATTTGAAATGAATGAATATCTTCTTAGCCCGGTATTGTTCCATAATATTTATAAAGGCGCATTGGGCGAAGTGGCTGGTAAGTTTATATTGAACAGAGAATTGGGAATTGAATTATCACCTATAACAGAGCCGGAATATTTTGAATTCTTCGATTATAAGCTATCTGCTGATGTGTATGTTGACTTTAAGAATTGGAAGTTTACATATGTACAGGATAGAGAGGAAATCAGAAAAGATATATTAAGAAAGCTGGATGCTATAGGGGCAAAAAGAGTTTATATCATAAATGTTGTATCAGATAAAAATTATAAGCCGAGTTCCATAGTAGATCAACGATTGGTGGAGATTCCGATGCTTATAAGAGAAGATGGTACTGTGTGTTATGAAAATTTACATATGATTCGTAAGGAGGATTTCGAAAATGTTAACTAACAGAATTAATGTTACCTACAATATGGAAAATATTGATGCTGACTTTGATGTTTTTAGAGTTGAGAAGGCTAACAAGGATTATTATAAATATAATATATTAGATTCAGCTGTATATGAATTTAAGGCGGCAGCAGTTCAGTGGACTTTTGGTGCAACTGCATTGGTGCTGTTCCGTAAGGGTGAGGTAACAGAACAGCAATTTAAAGAAAGTATTATGAAAGAGTATGAGGATGTAAAAATCCAAAAGATTGATTTGTTTGATAGTGAGCAGTGCAGTAATTGTTTTTACTTCGAAAATAGATTACTCGCACAACTGCTGATAAATTCAATGAGAACACCTAAACATGAGGCTTTTATGTATAATAACCTCACAGGGAAGCTTTTCTATTATGACCCATCATGGAAACATAAGGATAAATTAACAGGTAAGGTGAATTTTATCAGATTTTTGGAAATTGTTATTGATCCGGGGATGTATCTTAATTTGGAACATAAGACATTCAAGAGATATGATCGAGAAAGTAACGGATTGTATGTAATAGATTCAAAGACAGGAGAGTTCAGAAAAAAATTAAAAACTGATACCAATGTCATTACATACAAGGAAGGTTCCTTACCACATAATCATTTTAGAGTTGATAATTTTGACATTACCGATATTACACATTTTAGAAAAAGTAAGATGGGCGTAATGGAGCAGTTTTTAAGGGATGTGAACGACAATCTTTCTAAATATATATCCATAGATATTGTGGAGAGGGAAGATGCACAACAATTTGATATTTCCAATTTGGAAAAGAAAGGAATATCAGAGCTTGAATATGGTGAAATGCTTCAGAAAAAGGGCGTTGTAATTGTAGATGAGAATGACTCTGAAATATCAAAGGATATCGTAGCAAAGCTTCAGGAGGAGTTGGAGAAGTATTATCATGTAAAGGCAGCTGTAGGAAACCTTTCGGGGGATGCGTATAATATCAGAATTATTCATGATGGTGAATATTATGCTGAAAATGAGATGCATGATCCACACAGTGATAACCTAAAAGGATATATTGTACAGCATATAACAGAAGAAGCTGAGCATTTTACAAATACAAAGGGCAGCTCTCCGGATATTAAAAAGATTGTTCAGGAACTTATAATAAAAGGTGATGTAAGAGAGCGCATGATTTCGATTTTTGATTGGAAAAGACTTGATTCCGGAAAAGATTGGACTTTTGTTCTCAGAAAAAAGATTAAAACAAAGTTTGGGGAAAATGTGGAGCACATGAATTTTGGTAATAAAAAAGCCTTCAATTATTACAATTATTATCGTTTAAAAATTGATGGTAATGGGAAAATGGAATTTGATGCATTTTGTGATAGTAATCAGAGCGAAACAGAAGAGTGGAACAAAATTTGTTATGCCTATGATTTTGTAGAAGATAAGCACCATGGTGTACAAAATCACGTAGAAGGATTAATGTATTCGAACATTGATAATATTCACGCTATATTGTTAACGCGCGAAAAGACCTTACCAAATATTTCGGCATTAATGGACACGTTGATAGAAACAGATGCCAAGGAAAGAGTTTCGAAAGAAATATTGTTGAAAGCAATAAATGATTTTGAAACTGAATATATTGCTGCAGGGGAAATTATTTCTGAATGGAAAAACAAATTGTCTGTGGAAACCGAAATGATTACTAAGAAATCGATAAAAAAGATACTAAACATGAAATCGGGAACAGCATCAAAATTTAATAGATTTTTACATCAAAAGTATGGTATATGGATTGATGGTGAGCTGAGAAAAGGAGAATTTGAATATCTTTACCAAATTGGAAATCTCTTAAACATTAAGTATGATTACAATGAAAATGATTATTTAGATGGGCGTGCTTTTGTATACTATGTAGGAGCTAAAGGTAACAATAAAAAAACCAAATATCCAAATGCTTGTTGTATGCGCAAGGTTATTTCGTTGGGAGAAACACTTGAATATGAAGAGGCACTTCCATTGATGACAGTAGAATTTGTACGCAATAGTCAATTCACAGTGCTTCCGTTCCCGTTCAAATATTTGCGAGAATATATTGAGCAGTGTTGATTAGGAATAATGGACAGGGACATAGATATGTTATAACAGGCATTTTAAGAATAAGGGACAGTATTACACTTATTTTGACTAAGATAGTCCCTTGTGGACGACACTGGATTGGTTTATCCTATATCCAGGCTTGAGACAAGCCAATGAGAAAATGAAAATTGACAACTGAATAGCAGTTACAGATTTGAGTAGAATTACGGATCATATATACGCAGGATGAAAATCAAAGTTATCATATAGACGGATAATGAAAATTTTGTAATTACCAACATGGGAGCATTGCTTCTGGCAAAAGATTTAAATGTATTTGCACATTTAAAGAGAAAGGCTATTCGTGTAATCAAGTATAAGGGCAATGGTAAAACAAATGCTATCAGAGAACAGGTATTTACGAAAGGATATGCAATTCAGTTTGATGATATTACAGATTATATTATGACATTGATTCCGCAAGAGGAAGAAATTGATGGTGGAAGAAGGCAGGAACATATTATGTTTCCGCGCAAGGCAATAAGAGAAATGCTCGGAAATATGATTATTCATCAGGATTTGATTGCACATGGTAGCGGACCAGTTATGGAAATTTTCGATACTAAGGTTGAAGCATCAAATCCAGGAAGTTTGTTGGTAGAGGTGAACCGTATTATTGACACGGTTCCACATTCCAGAAATGAATCAATGGCTTCTTTTCTGCGAATAGTGCGAATTTGTGAGGAACGAGGTAGTGGATTTGATTGTATGGAAGAAGGTATGCGTGATTTGACGATTCCGGCACCCAAGGTCGAAACGGGGATGACTTTACCAGAACAAAACTATATTGGTATGACAATTTGAATGATTGGAAGAAAGACGATAAAATCAGAATCTGTTATCTGTATACTTGTTATTGCTATGTCAATGAAATCGAGGTGGCAAATACGGTGCTGAGAGAACGATTTGGCGTAGAGGAGAAGAACAAGGCAATTATTTCAAGAATAATAAAAGATACCATAGATGCGGGTTTTATTAAGTTGTCAGATGAAAATGCTGCGCCGAAATTAAGAAGATATATACCTTATTGGGCATAAAATTTTAGTTGATGGGTAGTTGATGGAAAGAAGCTAAGTAAGAATATATTTTCACAAAAGCCAAGAAAATAAGGGGAATACGGGAAATTTTATGTAAAAATTTAGTTGATGGGTAGTTGATAGTATATTAAGATTCGACAAAATTTCTATGACTTAAAAAGGGTTACAGAGTGTAACCTTTTTGTGTCAAAGGAAAATTATGTTTTCTGACAGAATAGAGAATTTATCCAGAGGAACAATTCCTCCGGGACAGACAATGGAAGGATTTTTCGCGGGTGAATCTGTACCGGTAAATCAAAAATTATCAGATATGTTATTGCAACTGCACATAAGTGAGCGTATAGGTCGAGGAGTTCCAAAGATAACAGAGGTTTATGGAAAAGGAACATATGAGTTCAGGGAAAATTCTATTGTCGTGTCGATTCCGTTTACCAGGGTATCAACAGAGGATGAGGACCCAAGATGGATCCAAGATAGGACCCAAGATGGAACTCAAGAAGATAGTAAGGGTAGTTCGGAGTATACCGGACTTAACAGGGAAATGGTGGATGCTTTTGTGGAGGAGATTGTTGTGTATGCAAAGGACAGGGTGGAGATAAAGTGGAAGTTTAAGGATGAGTTTGGAGAGGTGGAAATGTCGAAAAAGATAGAATGTTCGGTGGAGAATATGGAAATGGGGTGGTATAATTAAAATGTGTTAAATATAGAAAAATTGTATCTGATATTTATATATTAAAGGCACTGGAGGTAATCAATGAATTATTTGTTTGAATTTTTTATTTGGTGGATTATTTTTTGGGTAATATGCTTGAGTGTTTATTGTTTTGAATGGCAGACAAAGAATTTCGTGAGTACATTTAGAAAATACGCGCAGATGATCCTGTATATGCTTTTTATGTTGAGTGGATATATAATGGCATTTCTGGCATCGTATATATGGAGTTGGAAACAATGGAAGGGTTCTGCATTGGCTGGCGCATTTATATTGCTGATTACATGGAAAATTGCATATAAGATTTTTGGCTGGATTTGGAGAGAAAGAAATGTAGATACAGGAGTCATTGAATACAATATAGAATTGTCAGATGGAGAAAGGCACTGGTGTAATTCAATAAGTATCGGTGGCATGATTGTAATAGGTATAATTTTGTTTGCACAAACTGGTGAAGAGGATTATTTTGAAGTAATAAGTATGGCTTTTTCTATTTGGATGGGGTCATATATTTCGATTCAGAAAGTACAGCAAAAGAATACAATTAAAGAGGTGCTGAAGGATTGGAAAACGGTGTTCGAAGTAAGGAGTAAATTAGTGCCTATTACAGGGACAATTTTTATGTTTGTGCTTGTGTGTTTTATAGCACTAAATTATTTTGAACAAGCTAGAATGATATTTGATGAAATGATAATAGGATTTGCAATTGGAAGTATTTCGTTCTTATTGGGTATTGTTATCAAGAATAAATATCAAAAGAATTCTAGATTTGAAGCTAAGAAATAGTGTCATGAGTAATGTTATGTGAAGGAAGGATAGAAAATATCGTTTGGAATTTTAGTAGAAATAATTTGAACATATAATGTATGGAGACTTTGATGCAAAAATTGAATGTGTAGAAAACGATTCAGTGAAGAAAACACTAATCCGATACAATACATATTGCACTTAAATATTTTTTTTATAGAAACAAATCGTTACACATTGAATGAGTAACTGATGAAAATAAGACAAAAGAATTGCTAAGACGGTAGAATAGAGATGGAATAATGCAAGAATAGGGAGTATAAGAAATGTCATCAAAATCAATTAAGGTGGTGTGCGAAGAAAAATGTTTGAATATTATTTATTCGCCTGCAATAAACTTTGATGTAATTGAAAAAAATATAAATGACGGAACTTGGATAAAAGGAACTTTCTGGGTAAATAAGACAAACATAGTTGAAATTAATCAGGATGACGAATCAATTTGTTTTACAATTGCAAAAACTAAAGAAAATTACTATTTGCTTGATAGAGAAGTATTTGGAATTAAGCATAATATTTCAATTGAGAAAAAGTTGAATATCTCAGATAAGTGGTTTATTACATATCCAAAAACTTCAGTGATAAAAAAGATAGATGAATTATTGCAAGATGATTTGTGTATAGTGGCTGATGAAAATGGAGAGGAAAATTATTTACCGTCGAGAGCATTTCTTGAGTTGATAGAAGTATTTCCAAATTCATATGAGGTAAAAAAATATGTATCTTCTAGAATATCATATTTACTTTCGACCTATGTCGAGGGCGTATGGAAAAACAAAGAGTCGTATGAAAGATACTTAGAGAAAAAGGAAGCAAATTTGCCATTATCTTCTTTTCCTAATATTAAGTTAATGGGATATGAAATGTATAAGAAGGCTTATGATGAACTTGAACTAATGCTTAAAAATTCAATGTCATATTCAGAGAAAGAATGGCAAAGGCGAATTTATGAGATAATTTGTGTATTATACCCCAAGTATATTGCTCGCTTTAGGGAAATTGAAGTTGGAACAGATGGCCGTCATATGAAAACACCAGATTTTATGTTGGTAGATTCAGCCGGTTTTGTTGATATTTTAGAAATTAAAAAGCCTGATGGTATTAAAGTTGTTTCAACTACAGAATATAGAAATAATTACGTTGCAAGTAGAGATCTTGAAGGAGCAATAGTTCAAATAGAAAAGTATATATACATTCTTAATCATGAAGGAGAAGCAAGGGTAAAAAAGATACAAGATAAGGTGCGAAATCATTTGCCTTCAAATTTTCGCTTAAAGGTAGTTAATCCGCAAGGGATTTTGTTACTTGGAAGAAGTAATAATTTAACAGATGAGCAATTATTTGATTTTGAAATTATAAAACGTCAGCACAAAAATATTGTAGATATTATGACTTATGATGATTTGCTTAAGAGATTTAGAAATATCTTAAATCAAATAAAATAGTAAAGAATATAAGGTAATGATGCATAAAGATGATATAGTTCTGATATGTGTCAGGGTTATATTGTTATTTGGGAAAATGTGAACGTATTATAAAGATAATAGATGAATTTATTGAGTAGTACATATTGGTGCACCACAGGTGATTGCAAAGCAGGAGTAATAACTCACCACCGCATTATGATAAGGGAGGTGCAAGTCAGATAATGGAAACATTTAGAATGGCTGGTGATAATAACCGGTTGTATTTTAAAAACTATGAGAGAAGACCTGATGATGAAGAGTTTGCAGAGGTTATGAAAATTCTTAAAGAAGAAGGTGCAATTATTAGTGATAAATATATAGCACCAGATTGTGATTGGTATCAGAATTGCACTATTGGAGAAGGTGTCTTTGATATTCTTTATTCGATTGATGGAGATGGAACTTTTCTCTATACAGAAAGTAGCAAAACGCTAGAAGTATTAGAACATTTATTTGCGAACAATCATAATAAGAATACAACTGAATAAACCATATAAGAAAAAATAAAAAATTCCCCCATCACACCCTTGACACGAGGGGAACAGGTAAAACTTATGCTTCCGCATTTGCAATGAGAGAACTGGGATTTAAGAGAGTCTTATTTTTAGTTCATAGGGGACAGCTTGCAAGACAGACTAAGAAATCTTACGAAAAGGTGTTTGCAAAATCTGTTTCTATGGGGTTAGTTGGTGCGGGTTATCATGAATATGATGCGGATTATGTATTTGCTACGGTACAGACATTAAATCGTGATGAACATTTGCTTCAATATGATAAGGATGCATTTGATTGTATTGTGTTGGACGAGGCACATCATGTAACTGCTGATACATATCAGAAGATTATGAAACATTTTTTGCCTAAGCTTTGGCTTGGAATGACGGCAACTCCTGATAAGAGAGATGACAATGTTGCAGGTAGAAATGTTTATGAGTTATTTAATTATCAGATTGCTTACGAGATACGTTTGCAGCAGGCTATGGAAGAAAATCTGTTATGTCCGTTCCATTACTTTGGAATTACTGATTTGTCTATAGTTGGAGATGATAAAGATAATCGTGATTTTAGTATGTTAACAAGTGATGAACGTGTGAAACATATAATCCAGCAGGCAAATTACTATGGATATAGTGGAGAAAAGGTTAAAGGACTTATATTCTGTAGCAGCATTAAAGAAACACAGGAATTATCATATAAGTTTAACAATATAGTTAATCCGGATACAGGGAAATATTTTAGGACAATAGCATTGAATGGTGATGCTGACGAACAGGAAAGACAGGATGCATTTGAGAGACTTGCAATGAATGAGAGTGAGGCAAATGTCCATAAGCAGCCATTAGATTATATATTTTCTGTGGAGATACTGAATGAGGGTGTTGATATTGTAGAGGTTAATCAGGTTATTATGCTCAGACCAACACAATCACCAATAGCATTATCTGGGGATAGAACTTACAATAAAGACAATATTCGTAGATATATAATGGAAGGCGGAAGAATTATTCCAGGCGCATCTACAGTGCATTTTGATGAAATAAGCAAAAAGAGAATATTTGCATCTGTTGATAATGCTAATTTTAGTGATATTAAGCTGATAAAAGAAAATTATACAAATCTTAAGAATAAATTGGGGAGAATACCGGCACTTAAGGATTTTGATGATTATGGGGAGATGGATGTTATACGAATTTTTGATAATAACAGCCTCGGTTCGTATTATAAATTCTTAGTGAAATATGAGAAGGATTATAAGATTCGTTTGTCACAGGAAGAAGAAAAGATAGTTGAATTTATTTCAAAGAAACTGGCAAATGGTAAGAGAATACAGGAATTACAATTATTAAAGAGAACACTTCTATATGCAAATGGATTATCAAAATGTGGATTATTTACAGGACTATCATAGGATCTGTTGACATATGGTAAATCCATCAGTAAGGAACAGCAAGAAAATATCATAAATGTTATGACAAATGAATTCCCTGCGGGTTCAGGTAAAAAAACATATTCCCAGTGTGTCTTTATAGAAAAGGAAGGCAATGATTATAAACCAACGAAGACGTTTCTTGAAATGTTATCAGATAGAGATTTTTATAATGTTATTAAGGAACTTGTTGATTTTGGTATAAGCAGGTATGAAAGAGATTATAAGCAAAGTTATGATGTAACAGATTTTGTCCTTTATCAGAAATATACATATGAGGACGTGTGTCGTTTGCTTAATTGGGAACAGAATGAAGTGCCATTAAATATTGGCGGTTATAAATATGATAAGAAGACAAAAACATTCCCTGTATTTATTAATTATGATAAATCGGATGATATCAGTGATACGACAAAATATGAGGATCATTTTGTGCCAGGATTTAGAGATCGTCTGATAGCAATATCGAAATCCGGAAGAAGTCTTCAGTCTGAAGATGTACAGAATTTTCTTAAAGCAAAAGAGCGGGGAATTAGAGTGGAGCTTTTTGTTCGTAAGAATAAAGATGATAAGATCTCTAAGGAGTTTTATTATCTGGGACATATGACAGCTAGTGGAAATACCAAAGAATTTACAATGCCAAATACACAGAAGACAGCAGTTGAAATAGAATGGATTCTTGATGTTCCTGTGCGTGAAGATATCTATGAGTATATTGTAAATTCATAAATACTTACAAAATCTCTGCATATGCAAAGACAGTCACATTTTGTTACAGAAAAGAGGAAAATACATGAAAACAGTAAGGGTAGTTGCAGCAATAATAAAGTCAGTTAATAATAAGAAAGAACCAATTATTTTTGCAACCCAGCGAGGATATGGAGAATTCAAAGATGGCTGGGAATTTCCAGGTGGTAAGATAGAAGCTGGAGAGACTCCACAGGAAGCATTAAAACGTGAGATTATGGAAGAATTAGATACAGAGATTAAAGTTGGAGCTTTAATCGACACGATAGAATATGATTATCCTAATTTCCATCTTTCAATGGATTGCTTCTGGTGTGAGATATTAAGTGGAGATCTGGTATTAAAGGAACATGAGAATGCAAAATGGCTGACTAAGGAGCATATTGGAGAGGTTGAGTGGCTGCCAGCGGATGTTACTTTGATTGAGAAGATAAGAGAGGATATGTAGAAATATTTATACAAAATCATAGTCAAAACTTGAAACAGTGTAGCATCAGATAGTTATAAAGCTATTTACACAGGAAGAGTAGATTTCAGAGAAAACAACGAATATAGGATTAGGGCATATGGATGGCTGTTTCTGATTTAAGAGATATAATGTGGTTGATAAGAAAGTAGAGACAAAATCGGGTAATTATGGACTATTATTAAACCAAGTGTTATAATAAAATGAATTATAATTGAGGAGAAATACTTATGGATTGGACGTTAATATTGACTGCAATAGGAACTGTTGCAACTGTTATATCAACTGTGATTGCTATTAGAGCTAAAAATGAAGCCCAGGATATTTTAAAGCAAATAAAAGAAGAACATAGTCGAAATGTAAGGAATAAAGGTAATGTAAATGTTGAAAATAATGGGAGCAATTCTGGCATTATGAGTGGAATTAATTCAGGGGAAATACATAGATGACAAGAAATGAATTCAAAACTGAAAATAGTGGAGAAAATCAGGGAGTAATTGTAGGACAAAATAGTGGGAATATTAACGTATCAATACAAAAAGTTGTTAAAATCCCTTCTTTGATAGCTACTGTAGTAAAAACGCTAGGAGAAATGTGTGTTCAAGATGATTTTAGTGATAATATAGGTAATCTTCAAGAATACAGACCTGATGAAAAAATAGAATATAATTGTGTAGTTAAATATAAAGAAATTATCAAGGAATTTTCTGCGTATTATTCGATATGTGAGAACCATTTGAACGCCTATGATGATTCAAATATTTCTGGTAAGGCTAGGATTTTAAAATGTGTTCATCTCTGGTATTTACAAGCAAAAGGAGAAATAATTGCAGAAAATATACAGACGGGTAAAAGCTATATCGAGATAGTAAGGGAAAATTCGGATAGAATTATTGATATGGTAAAAATAAAAATTCGTGATGCAGTTATGGGAGCAAAAGAATTTGATACTATGTATGTTGAGGACATAGAATTAGGAATAGAGTGTTTTACTTGTTTTTGTTTTATGGAATGTAAGATATTGGAGAGACCTATATGATTTTAAATAGTCAAAGACAGCCCGATTTTTCATTGTATTATTTGGGTGGTGTGTTGTTAAAAATTTTAGAGCAAGTAAAAGTTATATCCATCGAGAAATTGTTGGAGGAATCACAACAACATTTAAAGAAAAAAGTTCATGTTGATTTTATTTATTATGGGTTAGATTGGTTGTATTTATTAGAACTCGTTAGAGTTGAGGAAGGAAAGGTGTATTATGAAAATAAAAAAATTAATAGTACGCAAAACGAAACCTTCTGAAGAAGTTATACGTGAGATTCAATTTAAAGAAAAAGGGTTGAACTTGATTATAGATGATACTCCGGAGAGTTTGCGTGAAAGTGGTAATAGTGTAGGAAAATCTACTGCAATAAAAATAATAGATTTATGTTTGGGTGCAAAGTCTGTTCGTGAATTATATTATGATTCGGATACTAGAAGTGAAAATGTGGTGGTTAAGGATTTCTTAGAAGAATATAAAGTTCAGGCTGAGTTGATTTTGATAGATGAAAACAAAAGGGAATATTCAATAAAGCGAGATTTGTTCCTGAGAGGGAAAAAATATATTTTTGACGAGCCTTATTCTGAACAGGATTTTTGGGATGAGTTGAAGAAGATAATCTTTGGTTTGAAAGAGCCAAGACCGACATTTAGACAGTTAATACCTAAGTTTGTAAGAGTGGAAAATACTGCAGAAGAAAGAATGATTAAATTTTTGCCTATAATGACAGGTAGTGATGTATATGACACAATATATTGTTTCTTGTTTCAAATATATAGTGATGAATTACTAAGTAAAAAAGGAGAAATTACAGAAAAACTATTTGAGTGCCAAAAAACAATTCAAATGTTGGAAAAGAGTAAGAGTATTTCATCATTAAGTGTTTTGAAACAATCACTTGAAATTATTAATTCAGATTTAAAAGATTTATATGACAAGAGAAATAAATTGTCATATATGGATGAATATAGAGAAGAATTAGATTCAAAGAGAAAACTAACTTTGCGGATTAATGATTTGCAAGAAAAGATGGAATTGGTAGAGTTTGAAATTTCCAATATAGAAAATAGTATAGTGAGTTTATCAAAGGAAAAATCGGAAATTAATATTCAAATACTTCAGGCAATATATCAGGAAGCTAAGAGTTATATTCCTAAATTGCAGAAGAACTTTGAGGATATGATTAGTTTTCATAATTCAATGATTCAAAATCGAATTGATTTCATACAGAAACAATTGAATGTAAAAAAGGAATTATTGGAACAGTACTCTTCCCAATTAGCAAATATTTTGGAGCAAAAAGAAAAGATAACAATTGAGGCATTGGATGAAGGATTATTAGATGAATTGAATATGCTTAATCGTAAAATTGAAGATTTGTCATTAAAGAAAGGAGAGATAAAACAGTCTATTCAGCTATTAGAGGAACAGGAAGCGGTTAGACAAGGTTTGAATAAAGAATTATTGGATATTCAAAATCAGATGGAAAATGATGGTATAGATGAAAAAATAAAAAAGTTTAATCAATTTTTTTCTGACTATTGTGATAAACTATATGGTGAGAAATATTTGTTGGCATATAATGAAAATTGGAAAGAAGAGAAAAAATTTCCTGTTAGTATTGCGTCACTTGGAGGAAAGGTAGGGACAGGAAAAAAGAAAGCAGTTATTGTAGCTTTTGATTTAGCATATATGCAATATAGTATTCATATGGGTATAAAAGTTCCACAATTTGTAATTCATGATAAGATGGAAAATACTCATATAAATCAGATAAAGACTATTTTTGAAATATGTGAAGAGATAGATGGACAGTATATTATACCTATTTTAAGAGAACGTATTGATAAAGTTGATCAAAAATATGTCCAAAAAGCAAAAGTTTTGGAATTAAGTACAAATAATAAGTTTTTTGGAATATAAGTCACTTAGAAAAGCCGATTGGATTTCCACAACATGAAAACCAATTGGCTTTATGTTTTGAATCGATGTGTTTTGTGTTTTCAATCCTGTATACATACTTACAAATAAGGATAAAGCGTATGTTGAAGGAACGAATGAGTTTAAGGATTTGTTGAAAAATGCGGTGGAAGACCTTGAAGTTTCTGACAGGTAAGGAGGATTTTCATGAGCAATATTATTGTTTTGTCAGGCAGTCCGCGTAAGGGTGGCAATACTGACCTGTTGGTTGATGCATTTGTTAAAGGTGCGGAGAAGAATAATAATGTAGAAGTCGTTTCGGTGGCGGATTATAAGGTCAACCCATGCATTGGCTGTAATTCGTGCTTTGACAGGGCAGGGCATGAATGTTTTCAGCAGGACGACATGCAGGTGGTTTATGATAAGTTAAAATGTGCTGATGTGATTGTGGTTGCTTCGCCAGTGTATTTCTATGGAGTGAGTGCGCAGCTTAAAGCAATTATCGACAGGTTACATACTCCAATGAGAAATGATTTCAAAGCCAAGAAGCTGGCGTTGATACTGGTTGGAGCAGCGGTTTTGCCAGAATTATTTGATTCTATTAAGATACAGTATCAGCTTGTGCTTAATTTCTTCAAGCTTGAAGATGTGGGAATGGTGCTGGTCAGAGGTGCTAAGGATAAAGGTGATGTCAGGAACACTGATGGGCTGGATGAGGCTTATCGGCTGGGATTGGCGATGAAGTGATGAAATAATAAATTAAAGGTAACATTATTATGTATGGAGGGATATGTTTCCAATAATTGATAAAAGAGAAACCGGGATTAATATAAGAAAAATTATGGATCGTCAGGGACTGACGGCAAAAGATGTTCAGCAATATCTTGAACTTGGATGTGTGCAAAGTGTATATCGTTGGTTTGATGGGGTTAGTATGCCGACAGTTGATAATTTATATGCATTAAGTGAACTGTTTAAGATGCCGATGGATTGCATTGTATGTGGCAGCAGACAGTCAGCTTATTTTAATTATGTTGATCAATACAATGAAGCACAGATAAGAAGAATTAGTGAGTATTATAAGATTTTAAGAAATAATCAGGTTGCATAAGATTGGATTACAAATTCAATGACAAATATTAAATACATCGTTAGAATATTAGTAGGAATAGTATTCTAATGGTGTATTTTTGCTTACTGGATATATATTTAGAAAAGTGATTAGGTATGATTACATTAAACGGATAATTGACGAATGGTTTTATTAAAAAGACACAGAAAACTCCAAAAGAAGAGATACAGATTGCAAAGGATAGACGAAAGGATTTCATAGAAAGGGTGATGAGGGATGGGAACATTTGATGATATGCTTTCTAAGCAATTACAGGATGAAGAATTTAAAAAAGAATATGATGCAATTCAGCCAGAGATGGACGTTATAAGGGCTATCGTAGATGCTCGTACTTCTCAGAACATGACACAGAAGGAATTGGCTGAACGCACTGGTATTAATCAGGCAGATATCAGCAAGCTTGAGAATGGAACACGGAACCCTTCTGTTAATTTGCTTAAAAGATTAGCGGACGGCATGGGAATGGCTCTTAAGATTGAGTTTGTGCCAAAGCGGAATATATAATAATATATTTATACTTATTGGTTTTTCCAGGAATAATAAATTTAATGGATTAAACTCGTAAATGGTGCTTAGGATAATATTACTTCATGGACGCCATTTTTATTTTAAAAACGCAAGCTGCAGGTATATGTTGACTTTGAACATAACTGACATTATTGTCAAAAATATTCAATAAGGAGTTCGATATTAACATTTATTGTTTGATGATCTGGTGCTGACAGAGCAGCTGTTTCCGCATTTGTATGAAGTGCAGGAAATTGCAGAGAAAAGAGTGGAAGTCATAATGGCTGGATTACCGGAAAAGAATCCGAAAACGGCAAAATAAAGGAAAATATTACTTACGAATATTTGATATTTTGCCGATAATGTAGTATACTATATCACAGTAAAGTATATATTTAGATTTGATTTATAACGGAGGAGAGCAGATGCGATACCTTTCAGTTACTGAAATAGCGAAAAAATGGGATGTGTCGGAACGTAGTGTCAGAAATTACTGTGCTCAGGGACGAGTAAACGGAGCGTTTCTTACCGGCAAGACTTGGAACATTCCCGAAAATGTAGAAAAGCCAGAGCGTTCCAATAAAAAGAAAGAGCAGCCAATTACATTGCTAGATATTCTGCAGGAGCAGAAGGCAAGTAAGTATTCCGGTGGTATTTATCATAAGACACAGATTGAGTTAACATATAACTCCAATCATATTGAAGGCAGCCGCCTGACCCACGATCAGACCAGATATATCTTTGAAACCAACACCATCGGTGTAGAAAAAGATGTGCTGAATGTGGATGATGTGATTGAAACAGCAAATCACTTCTACTGTATTGATATGATTATTGATAATGCAAAGGCAGCTCTGACAGAGAAGTTTATTAAAAAACTTCATCTGATCTTGAAGAGTGGTACCAGTGATTCCAGAAAAGATTGGTTTGCCGTAGGCGACTATAAAAAGATACCGAATGAAGTCGGTGGTATGGATACAGCACCTCCGGAAGAAGTTGCCGATAAAATGAAAGCTCTGCTGACAGAGTACAACGGAAAAGAAGAAAAGACTTTTGAGGATATTCTGGATTTCCATGTGAAGTTTGAACGCATCCATCCATTCCAGGACGGCAACGGTCGTGTGGGCAGATTAATTATGTTCAAGGAATGTCTGAAATATAATATCATTCCGTTTATCATCGAGGATAATCTGAAGATGTTCTATTATCGTGGATTGAAAGAATGGAACAATGAAAAAGGTTATCTGATAGATACCTGTCTGACCGCACAGGATAAGTATAAGGCGTATTTGGATTATTTTAGAATTGCATATTAAACATTGCATTTTTATCGAATATTTACTATGAGTTGTTTTGACAGATTTGTTTTACATTTTCATTCCATGGTGAAAGACTGTCAAGTGAAATTCTTGCGGAGCTAAAATCCCGGGTGTTGAGCAAAGACACCAACAGGTTTATTCTGTATATAAGAGATAGGATAGAGCAGGGAAAGCCGGTTTTCCGAGGAAGAACAGGAAGTGGCACAGTACATGCTGGCATAAAAGATCAAACTGGAACAGGAGTGTATACGATAATGTATAAGAAATGTTCCCTAAGTGGGATTATGAAGAAGAAAATATTACTGTGTCTGATAGCTCAGCTCATATGTTGGGGTATTATGACGATGTCAGATTATATGGAAGAAACATATAACGACAGTTTCAATCTGATTGTTGTATTTGCGGTCCCCATGATGTGAGTGGTTCTGTATATTATATTCAGGAGATGGATATATGACAATCAGATGGTGCGGCTGAAAGATGTCGTCATAATCTGCGAGACGTGGCTGATCTGTGGACTGATACTGGGATTTCTGATAGGTGCTTTGGTTAACAATCAAATGTGGATAGTGTCGCAGGCTACAGGAGGATGGGAACATCTGCTGAATGGGATAGAATATATGATGTTCGCCGTGACGCTTGCGGGAATACCATTTGTGGCTGTAGTATTGATCGAATCGGTTATAGGAATAGTGAAATTGTTAAGGAAAACAAGGAGAAATAAAATTATGATAAAAATACTTTTTATCTGTCATGGAAATATCTGCCGAAGCACTATGGCAGAAAGCGTTATGACATATTTAGTTGAAAAAGAGGGGCTTGCTGATAAGTTCTATATTAATTCGGCGGCGACAAGCCGCGAGGAGATTGGTAATGGGGTGCATCATGGCACTGTTGCCAAGTTGAAGAAAGAAGGGATTCCGGTGATTCCTCACAGGGCAGTGCAGATGACTCTGAATGATTATGAGGAATATGATTACCTTATTGGAATGGATACTGAGAATATCCGCAATATGCAGAGGATATCGGGCGGAGATCCGGATGAGAAGATATATAAACTGCTTACTTTTGCGGGAAACGGACTTGATGTGGCAGACCCATGGTATACGGGAGATTTTGAGGCAACTTACAGGGACGTTCTGGCAGGATGCAAAGGGCTGCTTGAGTGCCTTAAGGAAGAATTGTAGCCCGCCACAACCTACCACGGCAGAATATACATATTCCTCTGGTAAGAGCCGAATATAGTGGCAGTTGCCTTAAGCTCTGCGCCGAGACGGCGGAAAGACGAATTGCTGGCGACGTTGTCAGGGTGGGCTACGGCAAGGATTGTGTCGATGCCGCGGTTGCGGGCAATTGAACAGAGGCGCTTGTTAAGCTCACACATGAGGTTGTGACCGCGGAAGTCAGGGTGAACCATGCATCGTCCGACTTCAGCTACATTTGTAGAACGAATGTCGAGACCGAGCTTTTCAGCTTCCTCAGCAAATTCATGTTCATTAAAGAAAAGGGCGCTGGCGGCAACAAGTTCATTATCGTCATTAAATGCACCTAAGAAGCATGTCCAGTCAGCATCAAAGAAATGTGAGCGTTCAATATCATCAATAGGAATCCACCATTCAGGAACAGGAAGAGCATTTTCTATAGTATATATAAGCTGTTCAAGGGCAGCCTTATCATTTTTATCTAATACACGGATATTCATAGCAATCTCCTATACACTTAAATTCAGAAATAACTTTAATATTACTTTAATATAATCTTTAATATAAATAAGTTATAATCCTAATCCACCACATTATAATATGTATGTATCTTAAAATCAAAATATTTTTAAATTCGCAGTCAGAATATTAAGCAGATACAAATTAATGCCGATATACATTTACAAGACATATTGCTTCTTGAATATTTATAAAAATATATATTTAGATAGATTTTTTTTATTTAGGGCTTTTAAATTTCCTTTTTTATGTATATAATGGTGATTAGCCATGGGTACACATGGCTTCTAATGACTTTTGATTTTATGTTTTATCTGAATACATCGGACAGACAGAGGTCCGCATTGTTTTATAAGAAAGGGGAATTATCATGTTATCAACAGATATTGGTATAGATTTAGGTACTGCAAGTATTCTTGTGTACATCAGAGGCAAAGGAGTTGTTCTTAAAGAGCCTTCAGTTGTTGCATTTGACAGGGATACTAATAAGATTAAGGCTATCGGTGAGGAAGCAAGACTGATGCTTGGTAGAACACCAGGTAACATCGTTGCTGTAAGACCTCTTCGTCAGGGTGTTATCTCTGATTACACTGTAACTGAGAAGATGCTTAAGTATTTTATCCAGAAGGCTATCGGCAAGAGAATGCTTAAGAAACCTAGAATCAGTGTCTGCGTACCTTCAGGTGTTACTGAGGTTGAGAAGAAGGCAGTTGAGGATGCTACTCTTCAGGCAGGTGCAAGAGAGGTTGCTATTATTGAAGAGCCTATCGCAGCAGCTATCGGTGCAGGTATCGATATTTCAAGACCATGCGGTAATATGATTGTCGATATCGGTGGTGGTACAACTGATATCGCTGTTATCTCTTTAGGAGGAACTGTTGTAAGTACTTCTATTAAGATTGCCGGTGATGATTTTGATGAAGCTATCGTAAGATACATGAGAAAGAAGCATAATCTTCTTATTGGTGAAAGAACCGCAGAAGATATTAAGATAAAGGTTGGTTCTGCTTATCCTAAGGCAGAAGTCACAACTATGAATGTACGAGGAAGAAACCTTGTAACAGGTCTTCCTAAGACTGTAGAGGTAAGCTCAGAGGAGACAGAGGAAGCTTTAAGAGAGGCAACTTCACAGATTGTTGAAGCTGTTCACAGCGTTCTTGAGAAGACTCCACCAGAACTTGCATCTGATATTGCAGACAGAGGAATCGTCCTTACAGGAGGCGGAAGTCTTCTTTCAGGACTTGAGGATTTAATTGAAGCCAAGACAGGAATTAATACTATGACTGCTGAGGATCCAATGACATGTGTTGCTATTGGTACAGGTAAGTTTATTGAGTTCCTTGCAGGCTACAGAGACGAAGTTAAGTAACCTGGAACATTTTTAATAAGATTATTACAAATGTTTCTTAACATTCTGGCAGAATGGACAATTTTTATGCCGGAAGAATATATTATCAAGAAAGAGGCGAGCTATGGTAAAAGGGCTTTATACAGCGTACTCTGGCTTGACAGTTCAGCAGAAGAGACTGGATGTAGTGTCTAATAATCTGGCTAATGCAACTACCACAGGTTATAAGAAAGAAGGTCTTACGACACAGTCGTTTAAAGATGTTTATGGCATCAAGGTTAAAGATGAAACTGTGGGCTATATTAATCAGAATATTGGAACTCTGAATCTTGGAGCGAAGGTAGGAGAATCCTTCAGAAGCTGGGATCAGGGCTCTTTCCAGAATACTGGCAATACATTTGACTTTGCGCTGAGTGGAAGTGGATTGTTTTCGATTTCATTCACTAACAAAGCTGGAGAAACTTCAACGCTTTATACCAGGGACGGATCTTTCCAGATGAACCGTGAAGGTTATCTGGTAACCAAGGATGGTGATTATGTATTGGGCGAGAGTGGTCCGATACAGTTACCTACAGATTTTGAGAGCCTTACTGTAGAGGAGAGTGGCGAGATATATGCCGACGGACAGTATGTTGACAGACTTGCGCTTGTAGATTTTGAGGATTACGATTATGTTGAAGCGTATGGAGAGAATCTTTACAAGGCAGTTGATGGCGCAACACAGACAGAAGCTACAGCAAAGGTTAATCAGGGATATTTGGAGGCTTCCAATATTAATGTGGTAACAGAGATGGTAGATATGATATCTATCGCAAGAGATTTTGAAAGTAATCAGAAGATTATGAATACTATCGATGAGATGTTAGGAAAGATGGTATCTATTTCTGAAATTTAGTGACAACTGTTAGACATTTACATATGGAGGACTAACGATATGATGAGATCATTGTGGACTGCTGCATCAGGAATGATGAGTCAGCAGACAAGCGTAGATACTATTGCCAACAATCTGGCAAATGTTAATACAATCGGATATAAGCAGGAGCAGACTCAGTTTAAGTCTCTGCTTTATCAGAATCTTCAGGCAAAGACTACTTCAGCTAACGGAGATGATAAACCTGTTGGAGCACAGGTGGGACTTGGCTCAAGAGTTTCAGCAGTAACATCAATATATACACAGGGTGCTCTTAATGCAACTGACAGTTTAACTGATTTTGCTATTGATGGAAATGGTTTTTTTGCAGTGAGGGATACTAACACAGGTGATACTGTTTATACAAGAAATGGACATTTTACATGGGCAACAGCTACAGAAGGCGTAATGCTCAGTACTTCTGAAGGATATCCTGTGCTCAGCGCAGATGGTGCAGAGATTGTTCTTGGGCAGGATGCTAATGGGGAAGATTATAAGACGAATCTTATAACTATTGATACGGATGGCAATCTTTTATACCCGGATGAGTCTAACAATCCGGCACCTATTGGAATTAAGATTGGTCTATATCAGTTTTCTAACCCGGCAGGACTTGATAAGCTTGGAAGCAGCTATCTTGGCGAGACAGAAGCTTCAGGTGTTCCGCTTAATGAGGGTTATGATGAAGTTGGGAAGAAGAGTTCCTTAAGACAATCATATCTTGAGGCATCTAATGTTCAGGTTGCAACTGAGATGGTTAATCTTATTACAGCACAGAGAGCGTATGAGTTATGCTCTAAGGCTATAACAACCTCTGATACAATGATGGAGCAGGCTAATAACCTTAAGAGATAAGTGGGGTGCAGTGTATGAGTGATTCTATCACAGGACTTAGCAGTATGAATTATTCAGATGTGTATGATTCTAAGGCGGGTTCTTTAACTAATAAACTTACCGGTACTGATTATTCTAAGGCATCAGACGATGAACTTATGTCTGTATGCAAGGATTTTGAAAGTTATTTTGTTGAACAGGTTCTTAAGTCAATGGAGAAGATGGCTAAGATTGATTCGGATGACGAAGATAGCAATCTGTTCTCTTCTATGGCTGGAATTGGCGGAACAGAGGATACTTCACTGAATACTTTGGGGAGTTACTTTGGAGATGAGATGGTGTCATCTTATGCCAAGCTTATGACTGATTCTAATCATGGCAAAGGACTTGGAATAGCACAGACGCTTTATGAGCAGATGAAGAGAAATTATTCTACAGAGTCTATTCCTAAGGCAGATGAGCAGAAATAATATTTAACATAAAGGAGATAACAGATTGGATTACGAGTCTGTGAAATATGTAGAGGGCTTTGTGGAGAATATTATCTTCAGGAATGAAGACAATGGATATACGGTTTTTAATATTGTATATGATGATGAAGAAATCACCTGTGTTGGAGTGTTAAGCTATATCAACACAGGTGAATTTATTACCGCACAAGGCGAATTTGTTAAGCATGCAGTTTACTACATGCAGTTTAAAGTCACATCTTATGAGTTCAGAGCGCCGGATGATGCTGCATCCGTAAGGCGTTATCTAAGCTCCGGGGCAATCAAGGGTATCGGCGAGAAGATGGCTGAACGAATAGTTAAGACATTTGGCGATGATACATTCAGAATTATGGAAGAAGAACCGGAGCGTCTGGCTGAGATTAAAGGAATAAGCATGTCTAAAGCTATGGATATAGCGAACCAGCTTATTGACAAGAAAGACATCAGAAAAGCAATGATGTTTCTTCAGCGTTATGGAATCCAGATGAATCTTGCCAACAAAATATTTAAGCGTTATGGAAACGACATTTATAACATTCTTGAACAGAATCCGTACAGGCTTGCCGATGACATAGAGGGTGTCGGTTTTAGGACGGCTGATGAGATTGCTTCGCGTGCCGGAATCAAGATTGATTCTGAATTCAGGATTAAGAGCGGAATATTTTATGTGCTTAACCAGGCGACAATGCAGGGACACACATATCTTCCGTATGATAAGCTTGTGCGTCAGGTAAACGAATTGCTTTTGATTGATGTTCAGGATTATGACAAATATCTTATGGACCTGACAATGGATAAGAAGATAGTTGTTAAGGTTAAGGACAATGTAAAATGTGTCTATGCCCGTATGTATTACAACATGGAAGCAAATGTTGCAGCTATGCTTAATAATCTTGACGTCCAGATTGAGGAAGACCAGAAATTCATAGATGACAGGATTGCAAGGATTGAGGATAAAGAAGGAATAACTCTTGATGATATCCAGAAAGAGGCTGTTGCGAAAGCAGTAAGAAACGGGCTTGTTATTGTTACTGGCGGTCCGGGAACCGGTAAGACTACAACTATTAATACAATAATCAAATATTTTGAGCTGGAAGGTCTGGAAATCAGGCTGGCAGCGCCTACGGGACGTGCAGCCAAGAGAATGACAGAAGCCTGTGGATATGAAGCACAGACTATCCACAGAATGTTAGAGATAAGCGGCGGCGTGCCGGATGGTGACAGAAAGTCGGCAGCAGGTCTGTCTATGTTCTTTGAGAGAAATGAAGATAATCCGCTTGAGGCTGATGTTATTATTGTTGATGAGATGTCGATGGTAGACATAAGCATTATGAATTCACTTCTTAAAGCTGTTTCGATTGGAACGAAACTGATTCTTGTAGGTGATGTGGACCAGCTTCCAAGTGTCGGTCCGGGAAATGTGCTGAAAGACATCATAGAATCCGGTTGCTTTCCGGTTGTTAAGCTTGAGAGAATATTCAGACAGGCGGCACAGAGCGAGATTATTATTAATGCCCATAAGATTAACAGGGGCGAGGAGGTAGTACTTAACAAGTACAGCAAGGATTTTCTCTTTGTTCACAGAAACGGTGCTGACAATATTATAAATGCGATGAAAACGCTTATTAAGGACAAACTTCCGGACTATGTAGGTGCCGATGTGTATGACCTTCAGATTCTTACTCCATCGCGAAAATCCAATGTCGGGGTGGAACGTCTTAATAAGATTATGCAGGATTTTCTTAATCCGGCTGATGCTATCAAGCAGGAAAGACAGGTCGGTGATGTTACTTTCCGTGAAGGTGATAAGGTTATGCAGATTAAGAATGACTATCAGCTTGCATGGGAAAAACGAAGCAGATACGGTATTCCAACAGAGCAGGGAACGGGCGCATTTAACGGGGATACCGGAGTTATAGAGAGAATAAGCACATTTGATGAGAATGTAACTGTGAAATTCGAAGATGGCAGATTCGTTACTTATGAATTCTCTCAGCTTGATGAGCTTGAACTTGCGTATGCGATTACAGTTCACAAATCACAGGGAAGTGAGTACCCGGCGGTTATTATTCCGATGTCGCAGGGACCAAGAATGCTGATGAACAGGAATATTCTGTATACGGCAGTTACAAGAGCAAGAAAATGTGTGTGCCTCGTTGGGGAAGAGGAGATATTCAGGCTTATGGCTGACAATGTATCAGAGTCAAAACGATATTCTTCACTCACAGACAGGATTGAAGAAATCAGACATATTGAAGATTTCGGACAATGATAATTGATATGTTTATATGTGATAATGATGACAATAATGGGGGATTATGGATTATAAGAAGGTATTAATGGAGGCAGTTAATGCGGTACTTCCGCCAGCGTGTCCTATGTGTGGAAAGCCGGCACCTTTTGCTGGGGGCAGCAGGGTTGATATATGCCCGGACTGTATGCGCAAGGTGAGCTATGTCAGTGAGCCGGTCTGTCTTAAATGTGGCAAACCGGTTGAAAATGATGAAGTGGAATATTGCAGTGATTGCAGCAGGAAAGAACATGTTTATGACCAGGCATGCGCTGTGTATGAATATTCTAAGTGCATCAAGGATTCAATATACAGATTCAAGTATCACAATAAAAGGGAATATGCAGGTATCTATGCAAAACAGATTGCAGACAAGTGTGGCAGCATGATTCATGCCTGGGCGCCAGATGCACTGATTCCTGTGCCTATTCACAGTTCAAGACTTAAGGAAAGAGGGTTTAACCAGGCAGAGCTGATTGCAGGAGAATTGGAACAGCTTATTGGAATCCCTATGGATTGTGAAGCTCTTGTGAGAGTTGTTAAAACAGTTCCTATGAAAGAACTGGATAATGCACATAGGGTTAAAAATCTGCAAAATGCTTTTCAAGCAGGAGAAAAAGTTGTAAGATATAGTAAAGTTTTAATTGTGGACGATATATATACAACAGGAGCAACATTTGATGCATGTGCTGCAGTACTCAAGCATGCTGGCGTTCAGGAAGTGTATGGGGTAAGTTTGTGCATTGGCGACGGATTCTAGTGCGGATGCGGTTTTGTTTTGCAAAACAATGATGCTTAACAAGGAGGATTTATGGAAGTTAGAAATTGTAAGAATTGTGGAAGATTATATAATTATATCGGGGGCGCATACAGACTCTGCCCTGACTGTATGAAGAAACTTGAAGAAAAGTTTCAGGAGGTTAAGCAATATATAGAAGATAATCCAAGATCCGATATGAGAGATATATCAGAGAACTGTGATGTAAGTACAAGACAGATTGAGCAGTGGATAAGAGAAGAAAGACTGTCGTTCAGTGATGATTCACCTATTGGCATTGCATGCGAAGTATGCGGAGCTACCATAAAAACAGGAAGATACTGTGAAAGATGCAAGTATGACATGGCTAACAGGCTTGGCAGCATGTATGGAAGTGCTACATCGGCCGTAGGCAATGTTGACAAGGAAAGAGCGAGAAGAGAAAAGGCAAGAATGAGATTCCTTGATAAGTAATTAAAGGGTGAAACTTACCCGGATAATTAATTAGCATTTTTTCAAAAGAGGTATAAAGTATTTTGAAAAACCGTCCGATATCTTACACATAAAGCAGGAGTTATCTGTTTTAATTAATAGAAAGTGAGGCGGTTAATATGCGTATAGATGCTTATAATGCTGTTAATCAGATATATCAGACCAGCCAGATTTCTAAAGCTAAGGCTACAGCAAAGACATCATCGGCTAGTGATAAGTTTGAAATTTCTGACACAGCCAGGACATATCAGACAGCCAGAACAGCAGTGAGCGCGGCTTCCGATGTTCGGGAAGATAAGATTGCCGATATCAAGGCACGCATGGCAGCAGGAACATATAATATCAGTTCAGAAGCTGTTGCAGATAAGATTTTGAACAGCATTTCTACATTAACATTTTAGCGGGGTTTTATTAGATGGCAAGTTTGATTGATTCTTTGATTAATATAATGGATGATGAAAACAGACAGTATACAGCACTGCTGGACTTGTCTAATAATAAGACTGCTGCTATTGTTAATGGCAATGTTGAGCAGCTTCAGGAAATATTTGGGAAAGAGCAGAAGCTGATTGATGTAATCACAAGACTTGAGACGGAACGAGAGGCGTGTGTTACAGACATATGTAAGATTTTGCATCTGTCACCTTCAGAGGTTAAAGTCAGAGAGATTGTAAGACTTTTGGAGAAGAAGCCTAAAGAACATGATGCACTTGAACAGTCGTATCTTAATCTTAAGAATACTGTTAAACAGCTGACAGAAGTTAATGATAATAATAAGCAGCTTCTTAAGCAGTCTATGGATATGATAGAATTCGAGATTAATCTGGCCAGGAATGCAAGCATGGCACCACAGACAGCTAACTATGGAAAGGGAGCTTATGAGGAGAACAGCGGCTTAGGCGGTGGCAGTTTTGATGCAAAGCAGTAATGGTTGCATGAATGATTTTACATTTATAATTGGATATTATCACGGATGATGTATATGTGCTTATCCGTGTTCGGGAATGAGCCACATTTTCACAATGAGAATGTGGCTTTTTTAAGCCCTGAGGGGTGTTTTATCAGAAAAATGTGTCGATATACATATCAGATGATTTTAAATTTTAAGAAAGAGGTGACCTTATGGCTAACGGAATGGCGGGGCTGTTTATTGGAACAACAGGGCTTAAGACAGCACAGACAGCACTTAATACAACAGCACACAATCTGTCAAATATTAATACATCGGGATATACAAGACAGCAGGTCACATTTTCAGATACACAGTATGTAAGAGTGAATACCAGTGATAAGGTGAGTTCACCGGATTATGGACTTGGTGTTGCGGTTTCTGAAGTGAGAAGAATAAGAGACCAGTTTATAGATCAGGCATATAGAAATGAAAATTCCAGACTTGGATTTTATGAGAGCCAGTATAAGGCGATTGAAGAGATAGAAGACCAGTTTGGCGAGATGCAGGGCGTTACATATGAATCATATCTTATTAATCTTTATAATTCTGTTAATGAGCTGGCCAAGAATCCTACAAGTACAGTAGCGAGGTCATCGCTTATCCAGAATGCAACAGCTTTTATTGAAAAGTCTGAAAATGTATATAAAGGACTGAAGGATTACCAGACAACACTTAATACACAGGTTAAGAATATGGTTGATTCAATTAATAAGCTTGGAGACAAAATCTATACACTGAATAAGAAAATATCAAAGATTGAGTCTACAGGAATTGAGGATGCCAATGATTTAAGAGATGAAAGAGATGCGGCAATTGATGAACTCAGCAAGTATATTGATATTACATATTACGAGAATGACAGCAAGGAAGTAGTTATATCTGCTGAAGGAATTCCATTTATAACAATGGGAGAACTTGCGAAGATGGATACAAGAGTTGTTGAAGGCACGAACCTTGTTGTTCCTACATGGCCGGGATATGAAAGAGATGTGTATGATTTAAGTACAGAGGCATCTAATGTAGATGATACAGACAAGGGTGAACTTAAGGGACTTCTTATTGCAAGAGGCAATATGGTTGTTGATTATACGGTTGTTCCTGAAGCACCAAGCAGTTCGGATTATGATATGAGTACTGCCGATGGAAGGGCAGCATATCAGGAAGCATATAACAAATATTACAAGGCACAGGAATATTACAATACTTATATTGAGCCATCTGCAATTCTTAGTGCTATGGCTGGATTCGATAAGCTTGTCAATGGCATTGTTGAGAAGATTAATAATATACTTTGTCCGGAAAAGTCAGAGGTAAGGAATAATCCTTATATGGCGCCAGACGGAACAGAGATTCAGGCAGATATATATACATACAATTCTGTCAGCCAGCAGGTGCTTTTCGACAGATATGGACGCGAGGTTACCGGAACTGATAATGGAGATGGAACATACAGCTTTTATTCCGGAGAAAAGTTATATATGAGCTTCGGGGGCGCAGAAGTGCCGGTTGATTCATATACATATTCAATGCTTGATATGGACAAGACCGGATATGGAATGGATGATGATAAGACGGTAGGAACAGAGCTATTTTCAAGAAAAGGCACTGACAGATATATTAAGACAACTGATGATTCAGGAAAAACAATTTATATAAGAAATAATCTTAATGAAACAGATTATGAATCGCTTTATAAGCTTGGCAATCTACAGATTAATCCGGAAGCAGCCCAGAATGTTGGAAAGATTCCACTTTCTACAGTTCAGGGAAAAGAAGATTTTGACAGGGCTAAGGAACTGGTAGATGCATGGGATGAAAAGTTTGCGTCACTTAATCCTGATACATATGCCAAATCAGATTTCATGACATTTTATAATAACTTTATTGGAGAGTATGCGACACTAGGAAAAGCGCTTGGCAATTATGTAAGCAATCAGACGACTATGGTTGATGGATATGATAACCAGAGACTTCAGTCTGAGGGCGTTTCTTCCGATGAAGAATTAGAGAAAATGATTAAATACCAGCAGGCATACAATGCAGCATCACGATATGTCAATGTTGTAAATCAGATGTTAGAGCATCTTGTAACATCGCTTGGTAATGCATAAAACAGTCGCAGCTGCTTCACAAATAAGGAGGATTTATGGCATCAACATTTTTTGGATTAACAATTGCATATACAGGATTGCAGGCTGCACAGACTTCAATCAATGTTACATCACATAATCTTGCCAATATTAATACTAAAGGATACACAAGGGAATCTGCATCAACCAAAGCAGCTGATGCGCTGAGAACTTATGCAAGATATGGAACACTCGGTTCAGGAGTTGTTGTTGATGCAATCAACCAGACAAGAGATTCCTACTATGATGAGAAGTACAGAAATAATAATACTAATTATGGACAGTATAATGTTAAGAACAGTTATATGTCACAGATAGAGAATTATCTTAATGAATTTACTTTAAAGGGATATTCCACAGAGTATGAAAATTTCTTTTCAGCACTTAACCAGCTTGACCGTACTCCGGCTGACACATCTGCAAAGAACCAGCTTATTAATAATGCAAAGAGTCTTACAGATTATTTTAATACTTTATCAACTAACTTAAGAAATGTTCAGGTTGATGCCAATAATGAGATTAAAGATGCTGTACAGCAGATTAATTCCCTGGCACAGAATATTTCATCGCTTAATAAGCAGATTAACCAGATTCAGGCAAATTACGGCAACGCCAATGATCTGAAGGATCAGAGAAATGCCTTGATTGATGATCTGTCACAGATTGTTAATATAACAGTAAGCGAAAGCGATATGGGTAACAATCTTACTAATCTTCAGATAACAATCAATGGTAACAGTCTTGTTGATGGGTATAACTACCATACTCTCCAGACTGTTGCAAGGGAGAATCCAAGAAATGTATCTGACGCAGCAGGACTTTATGATATACAGTGGGAGAATGGTCAGGAGTTTTATATTTACAGTGATTCTTTAAGTGGTGAGTTAAAAGGACTTATTGATATAAGAGATGGCTGTAACGGAGAAATTGAGAAATACGCATCTACAACAGATGCTGCCGGTAATTCTACATATAAGACAGATGCAGATGGTAATATTCTTACAGAAACTGAAAGCCAGAAGGATAAGAACACACAATATAAAGGTGTTCCATATTATCAGTCACAGCTGAATCAGTTTATACAGACATTTGCAGCATCTGTTAATGAGATACTTAAAAAAGGTGTTACTTCTGATGGTTCGGCACAGGGAATTTCACTTTTTGTTATGAAGGAAAATTCACAGGCACTTACAGCAACCACAGTTACGGTTAATCAGGCTTTACTTGATAACGCAGACCTTCTTGCAACCAAGTACAATGTAAGCGATGGTGAAGCAAATGTAGATTTGATAGTAGACCTTATTAATACTAAAGATGCCAGGATATATGATGGCGGTACAGGTTCATTTTTCCTTGAGAGTATCGTCAGTGATATGTCAATAGATTCAAGTAAGGCAATCAATTTTACAAAGAATTATATGAATCTTCAGACAACTATCCAGAACCAGAGACTTTCTGTAATGGGAGTTGATACGGATGAAGAAGCAATGGACCTTGTAAAATTTCGGGAAGCTTATAATCTCAGTTCAAAAATGTTAAGTGTTATGAATGAGTTATATGACAGACTTATAAATAACACGGGAGTATAACAAGGAGACAAAATTATGAGAATTACTAACCAGATGATGATTAACAGTTCGATTTCGAATATTCAGGTTAATAAAAATCAGATGAATACTCTGAGTACAGAACTTTCTACACAAAAAAAGATAAGCAAGCCATCTGACGATCCAATTATTGCGATAAGGGCATTAAGACTTCGTTCGAGTCTTGATGAGGTAACCCAGTATCTTGGAAAGAATATACCGGATGCATCATCATGGCTTAGTGTTACACATGATGCACTTGATGAAAGTAACAGTATTATCAAGGATTTATACAAATATTGTGTGCAGGGCTCTACAGATTCTTATTCAGAATCTGAAAGAAATACCCTTGCAGAAAGTCTTAATAAGCTTGTGGAGGCTTATTATGAACAGGGAAATGTAGATTATGCAGGAAGATATGTATTTACGGGACATGCAACTGACAGACCGCTTACATATCAGTCAGATGCAGATGCTAAGAATGTTGATTATTCAATTAACCAGAATTTTACAAGGGAAGATCTTTCTACAAAGACAGCATATACTAATGCCTACAGTAATGATGATATATTAAATCTTACAGTTAAGACAGATGCTAATGGAAATATAATTACACCTAATATCCAGAGTGTAAACAGAATACAGTTAGCTTATGATGAGATTAATGGTGGAACATTTACATTAGGAATGGGAAATAATAATTCTGCAAATGTTACTATCAATGCAGATGGAACAGTTACAATGAATGGCAGCCTTACAGCTGATATAACCCAGGCCGATGGCAGTGTTGTGCAGAATCAGGTAAGCGTTGTTACAACATCAGATCCTGACTATATTCCGGGAGATAATGAGATTGCCATAAATGCAACAACAGGGGAGCTGCTTCTTGGACAGAATGTATATCAGTCTGTATACCAGAATAATGAATTCTCAGTTACATATGAAAAGAGCAATTTCATAAAGGGTGATATAGACCCGACAATGTATTTTGACTGTGTTGATAATAATACAGGAGTTGTATATGATAAAAAGAGTGAGGATATTGAATACATAGTTAATTTCTCACAAAAGTTAAAGGTTAATACAGAGGCTGACGAGGCTTTTAACATATATCTTGGTAGAAACGTTAATGACCTTGTAAATACAGTTCAGAATGTTCTTGATATTGATGCCCAGATATCTAAGGTTGAATCAATGCAGAAGGATTCGCAGTATAGCGATGATGCTTCACAGGAAAAGCTTAAAACTATTATGGAAGGACTTACAAAGCAGAGAGATTTTGCAAAGTCTGAGATGAAGAATGCTTTTGAGGCAGGAATTGGTCAGATGCAGGGATATATGGATCAGGTATCAAATGCTAAGGCAGATGTTGGAAACAGACAGATAAGACTGGATCTTACTAAGACACGACTTACAGAACAGAAGACTAACTTTACTGATTTGAAGTCACAGAATGAAGATATTGATCTTGAGGAGATTGTTGTTACATATACATCAGCAGAGCTTGTATATCAGGCAGCATTATCAGCAGCCAGTAAGGTTGTACAGCAGTCACTGCTTGATTTCCTCAGATAGTAAGTTTTAGCAGGATATGTAGCAGGGATAAAGGATAGATTATAAAATTGGAGGTTTGACATGAAAGTACAGACTAAATGGTTTGGAGAGATTGAAGTTAGCGAGGATAAAATCATCACATTTGACAAGGGAATTATTGGATTTGAGGACTGGAAGAAGTATACTCTTGTGTATGATGCAGAGAAAGAGGAGAATATATCAATTATATGGCTTCAGGCGATTGATGAGCCAACACTTGCACTTCCTGTCATGAAGCCGGAATTCGTGTATGAGACATATGATCCTGTTGTTGAGGATGAGCTTCTTAAATCTCTCGGAGATGATATACAGGATGATAATATCAGAGTGTACTGTGCGCTTACGGTACCACAGGATATTACTAAGATGACAATTAATCTTAAAGCTCCTATCATTGTTGATTTTGATACAATGAAAGGAATACAGCTTATAGCAGATAATTCTGAATATCAGGTAAGATATCCTATATACGATATTCTAAAGAAGGAGGAGAACTAATATGCTCGCATTATCAAGAAAGAAAGACGAAGCAATCATTATTAATGATGATATTGAGATTACAATAATCGAAATTAAGGGCGATCAGGTAAAGCTTGGCATATCAGCTCCGAAGTCAGTACCTATATATCGTAAGGAAGTGTATGCACAGATACTTGATTCTAATAAGGAAGCAGCAAGTTCGGTTGATGTGAAGTCTCTTAACCAGTTATTTAAGAAATGATTTGTTTTATTTGTTTCCAAAGGGTTAAATTTTACTTAACATTTTCCGATATATGCAGTACAACATGAATGTAACTACAGGATAAAGTTTTGTTTTCACACGGAGGTGGAATTGTATCATGGGAATGGAAGTTAATGGAGTAGCGGCAGCGTCAAGCTACCAGAGCCAGAATTTACAGGCTGCTAAGCCGGTATCACAGGTAAGCAGTGTTACATCAGCTACAGATAAGAGCAATGAGGTTATTGTTGATTCAGCAAAGTCAGCAGCATCTAATGTGGCAGTTTCTATAGGACAGGCAGCAGACAGTGAGAAGAATGGCAGCAACGCTAATGACAATGACAAGGCAAAGAAGCAGGCTGAATCTATGGCTGATGTTAAGGATATAAGGAAAGTCCTTAACAACAATACGATTGCAGAATTCGGCTACAACGAACCAACTAACAGAATCACAATTAAGATTAAAGATAAAGATACAGACGAAGTTATTAAAGAGATACCTTCAGAGAAAGCTCTTGAGATGCTTGCTAAGGCATGGGAGCTTGCAGGTATCATAGTAGATGAGAGGAGATAAGCTATGGCAATAAGATTATCTGGTATGGTATCGGGTATGGATACAGAATCACTTGTTTCAGCGCTCGTATCATCATATAAGTTAAAGAAAGACAATCTTGTTAAAGCACAGACCAAGCTTTCATGGAAGCAGGAAAAGTGGAAGACCATGAATACAAGTATTTATGGGTTCTATAGCGGAAAGCTTTCAAGTGCAAGATTTTCTACAAGTTATAATCTTAAGACATCAAGTGTGTCTAATGATAAGTATGCTAAGGTTTCTGCAAGTTCATCTGCCGTAAGCGGAACACAGAGACTTAAGGTTAAGCAGCTGGCGTCAACAGGATATCTTACAGGTGGACAGATTAAAGCTGCTGATGGAAGTAAGGTTACAGGTGATACTAAGATATCAGACATAGTTGGAACAACAGATGGTTCTATAAGTTTTAAGACTGCTTCTGGAACCAAGAGTATTGATATAACATCAGATATGAATGTTAACCAGTTCGTATCTAAGTTAAAGGAAGCTGGCGTTAATGCAAGTTTTGATGAGAATAATGCAAGATTCTTCATAAGTTCTAAGGAATCTGGCAAGGATAACGATTTCTCGCTTGTGGCTAATGACTCTAATGGACTTAATGCATTACAGAAGCTTGGAATATATACGGTTAATGATACTGATTCAGCAGAATATAAGAGGCTTGCAGCTTTAACAGAGGGCAGTGACGAGTATAATGCAGAAGTAGAGAGCATGTATACTAAGATTACAGCTGAGGATACTGCCAAGAGTTATGCTGATAAGTACAATACTGCCAAGAATAAGCTGGATGCACTGGCAGCAGATGATACTTGGAATCATTCATTTACATTAGATGAATATGTGGCAAAGCTTAAGACAGAGACACCAGATCTGCTTAATGCTTATGATAAGTATAAGAAGGAAAAGGTGGATTCAGAGGGCAATACAGTTAAAGATTCTAATGGCAATGTTGTATACGAATATGACACAGAGGCTATGGAAAAAGATGGTGTCAAGGATGAATATGAGGCTGCGGTAAAGAAAAAAGCGTCTAATGAATCACTGATTAAGGTGTATGATGATAATTCCAAGGTTATACAGGATACTAAGGATTATGTGACAATCGGCGATGATGGAAAAGCTGTGGCAGATGCTTCTAATGCCAATGTATTACAGGAAGTAAGCGATACTAATGCTGACAGACAGGCTAAAGCTAAGGCACTGCTTGACTCTAAGATTGCAATGGCATCAAATGTTGCTGGTAGTGCGTCATCTTCAGGTGCTGTCAGAATAACAGGACAGGATTCAGAGATTGAGCTTAATGGGGCAACATTTACTAACAACTCTAATAATTACTCAATCAATGGTCTTACAATCGAGGCAATGGAAGTTACTGGTAATGATGAAGTAACTATCACAACCAACACAGATGTAGATGGTATATATGATATGATTAAAGGCTTTCTTAAGGATTATAATGACCTTGTCAAATCTGTAGATGTTGCCTACAACGCAGCAAGTTCTAAGGGCTACGAGCCTCTTACAAGTGATGAGAAAGACGCAATGTCTGATGATGAGGTTAAGAAGTGGGAAGAAAAGATTAAGGATTCACTTCTTAGAAAAGATTCAACACTTGGAAGTGTTCTTGATACTATGAAGAATGATATGGCAAGATCATTCAAGGTGGGAGATAAGTCATATTCACTTTCTAGTTTTGGAATAGCCACACTTGGATATTTTAATTCTCCAGAGAATGAAACAGGTGTATATCATATAGATGGTGATAAGGATGATTCTAAGACATCAGCTAATACAGATAAGTTAAGAGAGATGATATCTAATGACCCAGATACGGTTATATCATTCTTTTCACAGTTGTCTACACAATTGTATACTGATCTTGGAAAGAAGATGGCAGCATCATCAACAAGCAGTGCTTATACTATATATAATGATAAGCAGATGAATACACAGTATTCAGAGTATAATACTAAGATATCTGCGGCAGAAGACAAGGTTACTACATGGGAAGATTATTATTATAGTAAGTTCTCAGCAATGGAATCAGCGCTTGCCAAGATGAATGCGCAGTCATCATCGTTATCTGGACTTTTTGGATAATAGTACATATTAACAACCGCATAAGCATGGAAGCTTATGGGAAATGAGGAAAACATGGCATTTAATCAGAATATAGCACAGGAATATAACAGAAATAAGATTCTTACAGCAAGTCCTGCAGAACTTACACTTATGCTTTATGAAGGGGCAATTAAATTTTGCAATATAGCATTAATCTCTATAGAAAAGCAGGACTATGAAAAAGCAAATATTAATATTAAGAAAGCTGAGAACATAATAACGGAGTTTAAGGTGACACTTAATCATAAATATCCGGTTGCTAAGGATTTTGAAAATGTATATAATTATATATATTCATTATTGGTTGATGCTAATATTAAAAAAGACACTGAGATACTTAATAAGGCACTTGATGAAATCAGGGGCATGAGAGATACATGGAAAGAAGTTATGAACCGAACAAGGTCAATGAATAAGTAGGAGACAGATATGACTACTAATTATCTTCAGATTATGATAGACAGTCTTAAGAAGAAGAAGGATATTCTTGATAAGATTATAGTTCTTAATGAGACTCAGAATAAGATACTTTCTAATACAGAGTTTGAGCATGATGCATTCGAGAATAATATGCATGAAAAGGGTGAATGCATTGATGAATTAGAGAAGCTTGATGAAGGATTTCAGAGTGTATTTGACCGTATTAAGGAAGAACTCAGTGATAATAAACATATGTATTCTGATGAAATCGAAACTATGAAGACACTTATTAAAGCAGTTACAGAACTTGGCGCTAAGATAGAAGTTCAGGAAGCTCGAAATAAGGTTAAGGTTGAGGCAATGTTTCGCAGGGAACGTCAGGAACATAAGGAAGCTAAAAGAAGTGCTTCAATGGCGAAGTCATATTATCAGAATATGAGCCGTGTAAGTGATGAACCTCAGTTTATGGATACCAAGCAGTAAAAGATTTTTAAAAAGTTATATTACGGACTAAAGTTTTGGTACTAAGGTCCGATATATAAAGTACAAGGGAACAGAAAGTTTCCTGTAAACCATAACTAGATGCAGCATGGAAGCTGCATCAAAATATAATTTCAAGGAGGAAAATATTATGGTAGTACAACACAATTTATCAGCAATGAACACAAACAGACAGATGGGTGTAGTTACAAGCGCACTCCAGAAGTCAACAGAGAAGTTATCATCAGGTTATAAGATTAACCGTGCTGGTGATGATGCAGCTGGTCTTTCAATCTCAGAGAAGATGAGAAGCCAGATCAGAGGTCTTAACAAGGCATCTGATAATGCACAGGATGGTATATCTCTTATTCAGGTAGCTGAAGGTGCTCTTAATGAGACACATTCAATTCTTCAGAGAATGAATGAGTTAGCAACACAGGCTGCTAATGATACTAACACATCTACAGATAGAACTGCAATAAAGGCTGAGATTGATCAGTTAACATCAGAAATCAACAGAATTCAGTCTACAACACAGTTCAATACACAGAATCTGTTAGATGGAAAATTCACAAGCAAGAATCTTCAGATTGGCTCTCTTAAGGGACAGACAATCAAGATCAGCATCAGCAACATGAATGCTGCAACATTAGGTGTAAGCGGACTTACAGTTGATAAGAACAGTACAGCTGGAGTATCAATGTCAAAGATTCAGGCAGCTATTGATAAGGTATCAACACAGAGATCTAATCTTGGTGCACTTCAGAACAGACTTGAGCATACTATCAACAATCTTGATACAACATCAGAGAATACATCAGCAGCTGAGTCACGTATCCGTGATACAGATATGGCTGATGAGATGGTACAGTACAGCAAGAATAATATTCTTTCACAGGCTGGACAGTCAATGCTTGCTCAGGCTAATCAGCAGACACAGGGAGTTCTTTCACTTCTCGGTTAATAATTATTACTACTACTATAAGCAGAAGAGTCGGTGCTTGCACCGGCTCTTTTTGTCTTTAAAGAAAAAGAGGTACATTAATGAAATTTGACAAGAGTTTTTTTGAAGCGGAAGTAAGAGATGGATTTTATGTGACATCTGAGATGAAACAGGTGTGGGCAGCTCAGCTAGAAGTTCTTAATGATGTTGATAAAGCTTGTAGAGAAAATGGAATACAATATTTTGCCGAATGGGGGACTCTTTTAGGTGCTGTCAGACATCATGGATTCATTCCATGGGATGATGATATGGATATATGCATGAAAAGACCTGATTATAATAGGTTTTTGGAGATAGCAGAAAAAATAATGCCATCTAATTATAAAATATATAACCTGAAGTCTCATAATAATGATGGAAACATGGTATCAAGGATTATTAATACAGACCAGATTTCATATGATGCCGAGAAATTAAAAAAATATCATGGTGTACCGTATGTTATAGGACTTGATATATTTCCTTTGGATTATATATCAGATAATAAAGAGGATGATGAGCTTCAAAGCAATGTGATTGTTATGATAAGCTCAATCATGAATGTGATAAAAAGCATTCAGGATAATAATGTTCAGTTAGATGAAGAAAATTTAACGCAGATTAATATGCAGCTTAGTCAGGTAGAGAATATATGTGGAGTTACTATAAACAGAGAGGATGATATAGTACAACAGCTCAATATACTTATTGACAGAATGTGTGGAATATACAGAGAGAATGAGGCAGAATATATAACAATAATGCTTTTATGGGTAGGAGGCAAAAACTATCGATTTCCGAAAAAGTATTATGATAAAGCAATAAGAATACCTTTTGAGAATACTACAATTCCTGTTCCGTATGCGTATGATTCTATTTTAAAAAAGAAATATGGCGATTATATGAAGCTTGTCCATACATGGGATTCACATGACTATCCATTCTTTGAGAGTCAGAAAAAAATTATTGAAAATGCAGGAGTAGATATTAACAAATATACAGACGATTATAGAAACTATAATCAGTTTAAGAATAAGATAGAAGAAATAAGAATAGATAAAGAGAAGAAAGATTATAAAGATAAGAAAATGGTAGTATTTATGCCATTTAAAGCAAAATACTGGAATATGATGGCGGGATTATGGAAAGAGTATGAAAGAAGCGGAGAATATACTCTTATTGCCATACCTGCTCCATATTATTATAAAAATATTGATGGAACAGTTGAAAAATTTAATGATGATAAGCAGTATCCGGAATATGTTAAGATTGTATCACCAGAGAATTTTGATTTTGATAATGAATATGTAGAAAAAATTATAATTCAGAATCCATATGATTCTTATAATGCAACAACAACTGTGCATCCACAATTTTATGCAAAGAAGCTGGCAATGTGCACTAAAGAATTGATATACATACCTTATTTTGAAACAGAAGAAATTAATCCATCGGATATGAGAGCTTATGTAAGTATGGATTCATATGTAACAATGCCTGGAGTTGTATATTCAGATAAAGTTATTGTCCAGTCTGAAGGTATTAAGGCATTATATGTAAAAAAATTATCTGAATATTTTGGTGAAGAGACAAGGGATATATGGAACACTAAAATTATTGGAAATGGAAAGCATTATATTGAGATGGAAAATTCCGATTCAAAGTATGATGATATACCGGAGAAATGGAAGGGTTATATAAAAAAATCGGATGGTTCTTATAAAAAAGTAATATTGTATTTTATATGTACAAATGATGTCCTTGAAAATGGACACAGAGTATTTGATAAAATAAAAAGGTCTATGGATACATTTTTAGAATATGAGGATAGTGTGGTTCCATTGATGATGTTTGAATCAAACATTGATGAAATATTACAAATGGATAATCCAGAACTGCTTGAAGATTATAATGAAATTAAAATGAATTTTACTCAATATATTGTTAATGAAAATGAATTGGATAAGGCCATGAATTTGTGTGATGCATTTTATGGAGATGCAGGATCAGAGGCGCAATTATGCAGAAATTCAGGTAAGCCAGTTATGATTCAGAATGTAGAAATTTAGAACATACGATAATAAGGAGTGACTAGCTGCGTAATGTTAGAAAAATATTTTGAAGATGAAGTCAGGGATGGCTTCTATGTTCCATCAATGATTAAACGCTCATGGGCTGTGGCATTAGATGTGCTTTCAGAAGTTGACAGAATATGCCGGAAATATGATATTAAGTATTACGCAGAGTGGGGAACTTTATTGGGAGCAGTAAGACACGCAGGATTCGTACCGTGGGATGATGATCTTGATATTGCTATGCCAAGAAATGACTATATTAAATTCTGTCAGGTTGCGAAGCAGGAATTAAAAAATGGATATGAAATATTTAATTTTAAAAATCACGACAATTTTCATCATTTTTTGGCAAGAGTAGTTTGTACGAGCAGGATATGTTTTGAGGATAAATATTTAAAAGAACATTATGGATTTCCTTATATTGTAGGATTGGATATATTTGTACATGATAATGTGTCAAAGGACGGTAAAGCACAGGAACAGAATGAGAAAATAGCAGAATATATAATAACAGTTGCGGATAACATTGCAGATGGTAATCTGAATGGCGTTCAGGAGAAAGATGCTTTAAAAAAAATTAGTCAGTTATGTAATTGTAATGTACCTGTATATGAAAATAAGGAAGAAGAAAGAATACAGTTATATACTTTGGCGGAAAATATTTTTGCAGCATTTAAAGATGATGATTGTGATGAGATGACACAGATGATGCCATGCAGCATGTATGGAAATCATATGAGGATACCTAAAAAATATTATGATAAAGTAATCAGGGTTCCTTTTGAGAATACAACAATTCCGGTACCGATAGGGTTTGATGCCATGCTTAGCAAGAGATATGGAGACTATATGAAGCTGGTAAGAAATACCGGTGGGCATGATTATCCTTTTTATGAATCTCAGAAAAAGCAGTTAGAGGCACTTATGGATTTTAAATTGCCAAAGTATACATTTGATGAAAAGAAATCTTTAATGAATAATGATGATGTATCAAATGCAGGATATAAAAAAATATTATCTGATGTGATGTATAATGTAAAAAAAGAAATTGAAAAAATCGGACATCACATTAACAACGGGAAATTCTGGACTGATAATCAGACGGAAGATATTATTAAAAATGTTCAGGAAAAACTTGCTGATATTCAGCAGGCTTTGATTGAAACTGGCAATCTTATAGAACAGATAAAAGGCGAAAATACGGAAAGTGTCAAATGTATTGAAAAATTTTGTGACACATTATATATGGTTTATCAGGGAAATACATATGACATAACAGGTGAACTCGATAATTTGAATTCTGTTATAGAAAATGAAATAATAACGCGGAAAGAAATAGTTATTATACCGTATAGAGCTGCTGACTGGAGTTATGTAAAAAATATATGGGAACAGGCAGAAAAGAATCCAGAGACAGATGTGATAGTAGCTGTATTACCGTACTATTATAAGGAGTATGATGGCAGTGTAAAGGAATATGTCAATGAACTTAATGATTTTCCAGAAGAGATAAATGCAATAGATATATGTAGTTATAATTTAGAACTCCATCATCCTGATATGATATATATACAGAATCCATTTGATAATGAAAATAAAGCAGTCAGCGTTTATAAAGAATACTATTCTGATATTTTAAAGAAGAATACTGATAAACTGGTATATGTCCAGTCATTTCAACTCGAAGAATTCAGCAGTAATGATGAGAGGGCATATAAGAATATGTCGTCTTACTGTACGGTTCCGGGAGTGGTAAATGCTGATGAGGTATATGTACAGTCTGATAATATGCGAGAAATATATATTAAAAAGCTGACTGAATTCGCAGGAGATAACACAGAAGATATATGGCGCAAGAAAATATGTGTTAAGCCGGAATGGATGAATGACAAGAAAGAAACAACCAGCCATGCAGGCGGTAAAAAGAGAATATTATTTTATACATCTATAAGTGGCATTATGCAGAATCAGGATGAGGCGGTGGAGAAAATTGAACGGGTTCTGAAAACATTTAAACAATATTCAGAAGAAATAGAAGTTATATGGTGTGTTCAGGAATTGGTTGATGCAGTACTCCCAAGTCTTAACAGAAAGTTATATGAATGTTTAAATAATATAAGGAATAATTATATGCTTGAAAAAATCGGACATGTATATAATGATAAAGATAAGAAATTGCTTTGTTCGTGTGATGCATATTATGGAGATACATCCCCGGTTGTACAGGAGTACAGGAATAACGGGAAGCCAGTTATGATAATGGATTATATGGTTTAATGTTAATGCAATAGTTGAGAATATGATATAAGGCGAGGTGCAATTAATGGGGGTATATCTGAGTCTTGGAAATGATGAAAAAGCATATTGTATGTCGTATTGGCATATATGACAGGAATATTACCAATTAAGAAATAATATGGAGAACATTCGACATTGAACATGTTTCATGAGTATTTGATGACTAATTAGTGTAAATTGGTAGATTATAAAGGTTTTACAGATGAAGTGATAGAATTATGTATTTAGTATGATATGCCATATAAAAATGAAGTGGTATGGGATTTGGTAGTTATGAACTTAAAGGCGTTTGGATATATAATTCAAGGCCTGTAGTTTTGATACTTAGGTGGCATGATTTTGATAGTTATTGGATTAAGATAGAAACATATGAAGCATTAAAAGAATATACAGCTTGATATGTACAACCTTAAGAAATTTGTAAAAGGGCTTAAAGAGGAGAAAGTGTACCTGTGAAAGCAGCTTAGTTCCCCAAAAATGAAACAACCATAATTATTACAGGAGATGTCCATCGAAAGGAGGGGAATCCTGTTGGACATGAAAGGTGAGCTGCCATATAGGTATGGGTATACATCGAGGTCATTTAAAACGGATAGTGATAATGTTTTATTTAGTGTACACATTATTATATATCTGCTCTGTATTAGGTAAAGATTACTCTATAACCCTAGTCCTATTCAATAACAAGTATCGAAAGGTATTGAATTTATTGGAAAATACTTGATTATATGGAGAGGTTAATAAACATCTGAAAAGTCCCGATATAAATATATGATATAATATCCCGTAAACAGGGAAATTATAATAAGTAGTTTATGATAGCTCTATGTATGGATATACAGAATTTTTTATAAAGGTGAATGAAATGAATAGACAGTATATAAATTTTTCTTTGAATGCTTGTTGTATTTGCACAACAAGTAAAGTAGTGTGGTTTGTGCATTGGGGGATGCCGGCACTTTTTAAATATAATTTTGAAAGGGAAAAAATAATTCTTGTAAGGGAAATTCCGAATGTTTCATATGGAAAAGCTGGAAGCGGATTTAAAACAATAATAGAAATTAATGATAAATTATTTTTAATCCCGTGTAGAGCAGATAACATAGTTGTTTATGATATTAAACAAGACAAATTCACAGAAATAGAACTTAAATCTCCAGCAGAGGTGATGTTTTCAAAAGGGTTTTTAATAAATGGAAAAATATATTGTATTCCTTATTTATATGATTGGATTGTTTCTGTGGACATAGACACATATGATATTGAATATTTGATAAATTGGAAAAGTGAATTAAATATTATAGGAGATGGATTGAATATAGATGCTGCGAGCATAGCTAAAGAAACAATTTTTTGCATAATTCCAATGACGAATGTATTGATTAAATTTAATTATATTAGTAAAAAAATAGAATTAGCAAGGATAAATGGACTTTCAAATATTATAAGTATTTGTTGTATAGATCAAAAAGTATATGTCTATGATAATGATTCTATGGAAATATGTATATTAGATTCACAATTAAAAAATGTTGAATTTAAAAGAAAAATTAATGTAAAGAATGTTGATTTGCATAGTGTTTTGAATACATACATCGTAATAGATTGTATACATGAGTCGAAACAATTTTATTATGATAAAAACTTAAATTATGTTAGAGAATCCATTCATAATTGCACTGAAAAAAAATATATGAAATCATTTTATTCTGTATCTTGTTGGAGCGATTACAATGCTCATAATGATTTACAGTGTGTTTTATATGAAGATGATGAATTGCAGGTATTTAATAAAAATGCTAGTAAATCTTACAATATTAGAATTACAGAAAATGAGGCTGTTTGTATGAGAAAAGAACTAGCAAAAGAATTAAGTTTTTACGAAAATCCTTTGATGAATTTAAATGATTGGATAAAACAATTGATATAGGAAGGATAGGATATGGAAGATATAATATTAACACCGTTTTGCTTTGAAAGTATAATAATGTATCATAAATTGAGATTACAAGGGTACAATGTTATTAGTTTTTTTGATAGAAATATTTATCTACAAGGGAAAATATATAAAAGTATAGATGGGGATTGTAGAGTTGAATATCCATGGAGATGTTTTTCCTCAAAAGTAATTATTTGTAAAAATGAGTATAAAGATGAAATTATGGAACAGATGTTATCATTTGGATACAGTAATTCAAACATTTGTTTTGTAAATGATTTTAATTTTGAAATGAGTAATATAAATATTTGGAGAAGAGTAAATGTTGATTCATTGTATGATATATGGGGGTATTCTGATGGACAGAAAATAATTAATTTAAAAAAGCATATTAGATTAGCCAACATAATAAAAGAAAATAGGCAAGAACAATTTTGGGGACAAAGAAGAGAAGAATATTATATAGATAATGATGGTATACATTTTATTTTTTATAGACTTGAAATAGACTTAACATCGAGGTGTACATTAAAGTGTAAGAAGTGTTGCAATATGATGCAATACTATCAAAATCCCAAAGATATCAATGTGGAAACGATAAAAAATGATTATTCGAGAATGATGGAAATAATTGATTGGACCGATGACATTATGCTTATTGGGGGAGAACCATTTTTATATGGACAATTGAGAGAAATAGTTGAATATATATTTCATGAGAAAAATACATCTGAAAAAGTTGGTGTGATTCGTATAGTGACAAATGGAACTATTATTCCAAGCGAAGATATTTTTGAAACTTTTTCAAAATGTAATGTTCATGTTTTAATTTCAAATTATGGTCATCGAAGTAGAAATATAAATAAATTGATAGATGAATTGGTAAAACATAATATTAATTATGCAGTTCAAGATACAACACAGTGGTGTGATGTTGAACAATATGTTGATGGTATAGAAGAAGCAAATGACATAAATTTTATTAAAAATAAAATTGACGATTGTATAACATTATGTAGAACAATAGATTCAGGAAAGTTTTATATGTGTGCACATCTTAAATCACTAAACGATTTACAAGCTTTGCCAAGTGAGATACCTAAATGTTACATAGATATATATGAATCTAATGTCAAGGAGTCATTGCTAAAATACTTAAAAAGGGATGTTCATTATTTTAAAGCCTGTGCATGGTGTAATGGTTGCTCAAAAGATATGTGGGATGGAATGAAAATATCTGTGGCAGAGCAAACTTCTAAACCATTGGAGTATGTAAAGTATTAAATGGAGGAGATTGTATGTATATTACAAACAATAATAATTGTTGGTATACAAATATAGGAGAAGCATTTATTGACATTGGGGTAAAGAACATATTTAAAAATATTTCGAAAGACAATAAAAATATAATATTTAATACAATATCACCCATGTCAAAATTCTATATTGGTAATATGTATGCGGGGAAGGAAATACTAAAAAATGTTATGGATCCTGCAGATTGGATAAAAACAGATTTATTTATTCTTCCTGGAATGTTTGGAAGTATAGAGTTTGTAAAAAAAAGTTTCTCAATAAATATGGCTAGAAAATTGAAAGAAAATGGTTCAGAGATTGCTTTCCTTGGATTTGGAGCGTGTGAATATACAGAACAAGAGAGAAAAATTGTTTTAGAAGCAATGCAACAATTGAAACCATTATTTGTTATAACTAGAGATGATAAAACATATCAAATGTATAAGGATTATGTGAATTGTATAAAAGGATTGGATTGTGCTTTCTGGGTAAATGATAATTTTAATCCTGCTGGTATGAGTCTTAATAAAGAATATATTGTTTCAACATTTAACAGATCTGATGAACCTGAGAATGTTGCTAATGTAACGAAAAATTTAATTCATCCTTGGCATATGCCATATTATTTGAATAAAAGTAAAACTCGATTTTTGGCTAAAGAAAATTTAATGGTTTCAGATAATCCATATGATTATATTACTTTATATGCAAATGCGAAAACAGTATATACAGATTTAGTTCATGCTACAATTATCAGCCTGTTATATAATACACCAGTAAAATATTATAAAATTGATAATAGGCGAGATGCATTTGAGTCTGTTAAATATTTAAAATATGATAAAGATGGATTTATGTCAATTGATAATTGCAAGTTGAATGAAGAAAAGAAAGAAATAGAAAAAATCATAAATGTAATTATAAAAAATAAATGGAGAAAATAATTAATGAATAAATATATTTTATTCGGTGCGGGAGTATACGCAAGAAAAGCTATTGAATTAATAGGTAAAGATAACATAAAATTTATTGTAGATAATAATCCTGAGAAAGCAGGTTCTTTATTAGATGGTATAAAAATCTATTATTATAAAGAAAAAAAAGATTGTATTAAAGACAAAGTTATAATTGCTGTTTCTGACAAATATTTTGATGAGATAAAGATGCAATTAGAGCGAGATGGTCTAAAAGATTATATATCTATATCAAAAATTGAGTATGAGATAACAAAAAAAAATATTCAAAGCAGATTTGACTTAATTGGCGTATATAGGAAAGCCATAGAATGGATATTAAAGAATTCTATAGATAATAATCGAATAATATGTAATTCTCAAAAACGGAAGGGATATCCAGAAGTTACAGGATATTATATACCATCTTTAATGAGGTGGGGATATAGAGATCTTGCTTATAATTACTCGTTGTGGCTTCTTGATAAAAAAAAGATTAATGGATCATGGTATGATACGGATGACACTGCACCATATATATTTGATACCGCTCAGATATTAAAAGGATTATTAGCGGCAAGAAAATTACATAGCAATAAAAGTAGAATTGATTCTGTAATTAAGGAAGGCTGTGAATGGATTTTTAGTTGCATGACAGAGGAAGGACAATTAGAGACTCCAGATAAACAATGTTGGGGTAATGATGAGAATATGTGTTCAGAGTTGATACATGTATATTGTTTATCGCCATTGATAGAAGCAGGAAGGTTATTTAAGAAACAGGAATATATTGAGAAAGCAAAAAAGATACTTGATTATTATAAAACAAAGTATTATGACAAAATTGTGAATTTTAGTTTGTTATCTCATTTTTATGCATATGTTGTTGAGGCAATGTTAGACTTAGGAGAAATAGATTTAGCTAAAGAAGCAATGAATAATATTGCAAATTATCAGAAAAAATCTGGGGCGGTACCTGCATATAACAATGTGGACTGGGTTTGTTCTACTGGATTATTTCAATTGTCTTTAATATGGTTTAGATTAGGAAATCTTGAAAGGGGAAATAAAGCATTTGAATATGCGTGTAGATTACAAAATAAATCCGGCGGTTGGTTTGGAAGTTATATCTCAGAGGAAAATGCTGAAGAGAGAAATACATATTTTCCTTCAGAAGAAATTAGTTGGGCCAATAAATATTTTTTAGATGCGTTATATTATAAGAATAAAGCAGAATTCGAAGCAACATATGATTGCTTTTTAAGTGAAATTGATATAAATGATGAGCGATATTCTGTAGTTAAAAATGTGGTTTCGGAGTTTAATAATATTAGAGTTTTAGATTTGGGCTGCGGTAAAGGACGCTATTTGAAAAATCTTTTAGATGATTTACCACAGAATAGATATTTTGGTGTAGATATTTCCGAGAATGTAATGAAAGGATTAGAAAACCTTTCAGTCTATTGCAAGGTTGGTCTTTTGACGGATATACCATATGATGATGACGAGTTTTCTGTGGTTTATACCTGTGAGGCACTCGAACATGCAGTTGATATCAATAGTGCGCTTAGAGAAATGGCGAGAGTAACGAAATCTGGCGGAAAATTAGTTATTATTGATAAGAATGATGATTGTTATGGAGAGTTAGAAATAGGCGCTTTAGAACAGTGGTTTAATATTGATGATTTGAAACATTTGATGGATTTATATTGTGATAATGTTGAAGTGAAAAAAGGACTTAAATGTAAAGGAGTGTACAATTCTAATCTGTTTACTGCTTGGATTGGAACAGTAAGGTGAGAACATGAAGGTAATGTCAATATTTGGAACAAGACCCGAAGCCATAAAAATGTGTCCGGTTATAAAAGAACTTGAGAGTAGAGAAAAAATAAAAAGTGTTGTATGTTTAACAGGACAACATAAAGAGATGCTTCAGCCTGTTATGAAATTGTTTGAAATAAAAGAAGATTATAATCTTCGGATAATGACAGAAAATCAATCGTTATCTAGTATTACATGTAAAATTTTGGATATGCTGGAAGAACTATTAAATAAAGAAAAACCAGATATGATACTTGTTCATGGCGATACCACGAGTGCTTATGCAGCAGCATTATCAGCATTTTATCATAATATTCCTGTAGGTCATGTGGAAGCAGGACTTAGAACATATAATATGCATTCTCCTTTTCCGGAAGAATTTAATAGACAATCAATTGATTTGGTATCTGATATATTGTTTGCTCCAACTCAATATGCTAAAGATATGTTGCTATCAGAGAAAAAAGGTGAAAATAAAATATTTGTTACAGGGAATACGGTAATTGATGCTTTAAAGACAACTGTTTGTAAAAGCTATAATATTACGGAATGTTGCGAAGATGATAAATTGATTTTACTTACTGCACATAGACGTGAAAATATAGGGGAACCAATGAAAAATATATTTTCAGCAGTAAACAAGATAACAGAGGATTATCCAGAAATTAAGGTGATTTATCCAGTTCATAAAAATCCAAAGATTAGAGAGATTGCAAATCAATTTTTTGCTAATAATAGCAGGGTGAAAATGATCGAACCAATGGATGTTTACGACTTTCATAATGTCATGAACAAAAGTTATTTGATTTTAACAGATAGTGGTGGAATTCAAGAAGAAGCAACATCTCTTGGAAAACCAGTTCTCATATTGAGAGATACTACAGAAAGACCAGAAGGAGTTGCAGCGGGAACATTAAAAATTGTCGGAACCCAGACTGAGAATATATATTTAGAAACAAAGAGATTATTAACAGATAAGGATGAATATAACAGAATGAGCAAATCTGTAAATCCATATGGAGATGGAAACGCATCAAAAACAATTGTTGATATAATCGAAAGATATTTTGAGGGGAAGCTATAATGCCAAAAGTGTCCGTTATTTTACCTACATACAATGGAGAAAAATATATAAGAGAAGCTATTGATAGTATTATAAATCAAACTTTTACAGATTGGGAATTAATTGTTGTTAATGATTGTTCTACGGATAGTACGATTACAATTATAAATGAATATGAAAGAAAAGATTCACGTATAAAAGTAATAAACAATCCATATAATCAAAAATTACCCAAGTCACTTAATATAGGATTTTCTAGTGCAGAGGGAGAATATTTAACTTGGACATCAGATGATAATATTTTTCTTCCAAGTGCATTAGATGAAATGAATAGTTTTTTGGATCAGAATCCTAATAAGATAATGGTTCGAGCAAGATATACAATTATCGATGAAAATGGAAATTATCTTTATGAGCCAGATGGATATGATTCTGAGACGGTTTTTGTAAATAATTGCATTGGCGCATGTTTTTTATATAGAAGGGATGTATTAAGCAAAGTTGGAGAATATAATGCCGAAAAATACCTGGTAGAAGATTATGATTACTGGTTAAGGATATTATTTGAATATAAAGAAATAGGAAGTCTTGATGCAGTTATATATAAATACAGAATACACTGTAGTAGTTTGACTGCGACGAGAAAAAAAGAAATACATAATAAACTTTTGAAGTTGAGAATGGAGTATATTAATCACATAATTGAAAATTTAGAAAATAGAAAAGATTTATTATGTGAAATTTACTATGAATTTAAGCAAGCCAATATGCTTAGTGAAAATTTGAATATGATATTTCATGATATTATTCCTGAATTAAATTTTGATTGTGAAGTTATTGAAAATAGATCTTCCATTGTATATGGTGCAGGTTTGTATGGAGAAAAAGCATACAAAAAGTATGCAGAAATAATATCTTATTTTGCAGACAAGAACAAATATGGTTCTTTGATTCATAATAGAGCTATTATTTCGTTAACAGAACTTCAAAAAATTTATAATGATTATCAAATATTAGTTGCTGCAAGTCCACATAATGTATATTCATTTTTATGTACCCTGAATCAGATTAATATTAGGAAGTGTACAGTGCTGATATTTGATAACGAATAAATAAATAGTAAGGGTGAGAATTTTGGATAAGAAAAAAGTTGTTTTGTATGGCACTGGGAATTTATATAATAAATATTACGATAAGTTTTATGATCTAGAAATTGTTGCAGTCCTTGATAGTGATAACAATAAAATTGGAAAATGTATTAATGGTTATATAGTAAATTCACCTTTGTATTTAAATGAGATTAAATATGATTTTATAATATTGTTAATTGTTGATTATAACAAAGTAATGTATAATTTGATAAATATTGGAATAGATAGGGAAAATATCAAAACTATAGATGATTATAGATTTTTTGAAAAATATCGTGAGATTATTGATGTCAGAGATAATACAGAAAAAAAAGAAATATTAATGGTATCGCATGAAATGAATTACCGTGGAGCACCACTAATGTTATTAAATCTCGCGGATGTTCTTGTTGAATCGGGATTTTGTGTTGATATTGTGTGTGATTCAAAAGGCGATTTATATGAGACATTATTAAAAAAAAAGTATGGATTATTATATTTTACGGACTTCAATTTTGGAGAAAAAGAAATAGAAAAATATTTTGGTGAATATAAGTTGATAATTGTTAATACATTAGCATTATGGAGAATAATTACGAGATTGGAATGTATTAATAAAAAAATAATATGGTGGTTACATGAAGAAGAAAGTGCATATGAAATTTTAAAACCAGATTTTAGTAAAATAAAAATATATAATAATTTGAAAATTTATGGCGTTGGAGCAAAAGCAATTGATGCATTTAAAAAGTTTTGCCCACAAGATATAACGATAGATTCTTTTAGATGGGGAATAGAAAATAAGTACAGTGACACAAAATTTGATTATAGTAATGGTAAATTGGTCTTTGCTATAATAGGCCCAGATTCTTATATTAAAGGACAAGATTTTTTGATAGACACTTTAAAGAATTGTTCGCGAGATATCTTGAATAATATTGAGATTCTATTGATTGGCGATATTTCAGAATCTAAAAAAGAAATATATGAAAAAGTTCCAGCGGTAAAATGCTTAGGTATTATGACTCATACTGAACTTATGGATATGTATGAAAGGATAGGTGTAATATTAAGTGTTTCAAGAAATGATACATTTCCAGTAGTTTTAATTGAAGCAATGATGAGAAGAAGAGTGTGCATGATGTCTGATGTTGTTGGAACAGCGGAATTTATTTCTAATTATAGAAATGGAATTATTTTTAAGTCAGAGAATTCAAATGATTTAATAAGTTCAATTGAGTGGTGCCTTAATAATAGGAGGAAATTAAACGATATTGCTTATGCTGGATATGAAACATATCAGAAATACTTTTCAAAAGATATTTTTAAACTAAATGCTTGCAGTATAGTTGAAAAATATATTAATAAATGATGGAGCAAATATGGATAAAATAGTTTTATTTGGTGCAGGACAAAAAGGAAGGCAGCTTCTTGGCTTATATGGTGATAATGTAGTAGCTATTATTGATAACGATGTTAATAAACAAGGGACAACAATAACTGAAGGTACTAATACAGTACCTGTTATTAGTATAAAAAAATATATAGAAGAATACAAAGATGTTCCTGTTATACTTGCTGTTTTAAAATGCAAAGAAATAATAAAGGAATTGGAAAAGGAAGGAATAACAAATTATAAAGTGGAAGATTCCTTGTTTAAAACAGATGATGTTTATCAGGATGATACTATAAGTCATGATAATTGGATTGAATTTTTAAGTGAAAAATTTAATAAAAAAGGAATGCGTGTTTTGGAGGTTGGCTCAAGAATAGTAACAGGTGCATGTAATAGAAGCAAATTTGATAAGGCTGAGTATGTGGGATTTGATTATTATTCTGGACCTAATGTTGATGTTGTAGGAGATGCACATAAATTAAGTGAATATTTTAATGAAAAATTCGACTTGATTTTTTGTGCTTCTGTTTTTGAACATTTGGCAATGCCGTGGAAGGTGTCTATCGAAATGATAAAGTTACTTAAGCTGGGTGGATATGTATTCATTGAAACCCATTACTGTTATGCGAGTCATGAAAGACCATGGCATTTTTTTCAATTTTCAGAAAATGCTTTGGACGTTCTTTTTCCAGAAAAGATGGGAATGTTGTGTGAAAAAAAGGGGTGTAGCAATTTAATTGCAGGAAGGTTTACAGAATATTCTTCTGATTATTTAAAGGATACTTATATTAATGGCATGTATTGCCATTCTGAGTACTATGGAAAGAAGATAAAAGAAATAGATAAGTTATCTTGGGATGATATATTATTAGAAGATGTGTCAAAAGGAACAAAATATCCGTGTCCAAATAGATAACAAGTGTGAAGTGAGAGAAAATATATGTACAGAAGTGCAATTTATGTGGTGTATGATAAAGATAATATTATAGACAGATATGTAGGCTATTTTCTTAATCAATTGAAATCTTGCGTTGATGAAATATATGTTGTCGTTAACAGCAAGGAGATAATCAGGGGTATGGAAAATTTTGAAGCTGCTACAAAGGTTTATTATAGAGAAAATGAAGGATATGATGTAGGGGCTTTTAAAGATGCAATTGTTAATTTTATTGGAATTGAAAAGATAAGAACCTACGATGAGGTGTTATTGATAAATGATTCTTTTTTTGGACCTTTTGTAAGTTTTAAAGATATATTTATTATGATAAATAAAACACAATGTGATTTCTGGGGAGCATCAAAACATAGCAGGTATATAGAAAAATCTTATGAAATTGAAGAACATTTGCAGAGTTTTTTTATTGGTATAAGAAATAGGATGCTGAATACAAAAGAGTTTTATCAATATTGGTTAGATATGCCATTAATTAATAACTATTCTGATGCAATAAGATTTCATGAATTGAGGTTTACAAATTATTTCAAACAGAGAGGATATACATATTCTTGTTTGATGGATGTAGAGGCTAATGACAATGTTAATCCAATGTATAATTATTGCCAATATGCATATATTCAACAGGAATTAGTTTTAAAGAGAAATTTCCCATTTTTAAAAAAGAGACCTATAGAAATAGAGTATAAAGATATGCAGACGCAAGAAAATTGGAGCAAGGTTCTTGACTATGTGGATAATAATACTGCATATGATGTGGATATGATTTATGAAAATTTAATTAGATTATATAATCATGCTGATTTGTTCGAAAAATTAAATTTACAATATGTTTTGCAAACAAGGGGAGAAAAAGAAATATCTTTAAAAAATGCAATTGTTGTAATTTGTGGAAATGTTAAATTGATATCGAATGAGATAGATGAATATATTCAACGTATAAAAGATGAGATTAAGGTTATATTTATTACGGAATCAAAAGAAGGCTGTGAAGAATTAAAAAATCAAATAAGAGAATATGAATATGTTTGCTTGATTAATTGCGATATTATTTTGGAGAATAATACTTTTAGTTGTGTTAATAAATCAGCACTTTATGGCGTTTTAGAGAATCTTATAAAATCTAACTCGTATATTTCAAATGTTATGGGAATATTTAAACGAAATAAAAAAATAGGGGCGTTGACAATTCCAGAACTAATACATGCAGACTTTCTAGGTAAAGCATGGAAGAGATGGGTGCAAATACGTCAAAAAATATCATATATTTTAGATTCCAAGCAAATTCATTGTATTTTTTCTATGGATAAAATGCCAATAGTCAATTCTGATAACTTGTGGGTTAGGAGGGAATTGTTAGAGCAAGCTATAGAGTATAATGATAATAAAATAAAAAATGTAGGGTATTTATTAGGTTATGTTGCCCAGAGCAAAGGAATGTTATCAGGTGTGTGTGAAACAGCAGAATATGCGGGAATGAATCAAATAAATCAACAGGGATATTTAAATGCATTAGTAAAACAAATGTATAGGCAGGGAAATGATATTGATAGCTTTTTGGATATGCAGAAGTCAATTACAAGGGATAAGATTGATAATTTTGTAAAAAAACATAAAAAAATATTGATTTATGGAACAGGGAAGAAAGCAAGAGAATATGAAGATCTTTTATGTATTGACTATGAATATGTGATATCAGATGGAATGACAAAAACTAATAAAGGGGAATTATATCTGTCCCAGGTTGTTCCTGACAATGATATGGGAATTATCGTATGTTTGAATGAATCAAATCAGAGAAAAGTAATTCCGTTATTAGAAAAAAGAAATATTAATTACATGTGTATTTAACAAAATGGAGACCAGCTATGAACAAACGCTTAACAATTTATATGACATACAATAAAAATGGAATAATTGATGATTATATTGTTTATATGTTAAAGCAGTTAGTCAATGTTTCTTCAGATATAATTGTTGTGAGTAATAAAAAGCTTAAGCAACGAGAAAAAGAAAAAATTGCATTTGTATCTGAATACATAGAGCGCGGTAATGAAAAGTTTGATGTAGGGGCATATTCACAAGTTATTAAGGAATTGTATGATAAAAGACAGATTTATGAATATGATGAACTTGTATTAATTAATGATTCTGTATTTGGACCTTTTTTTGATTTAAATGATATGTTTAGTGCTATGGATAGAAGAAAGGGACTGGATTTTTGGGGAATTACCAAAAGAGGCAGATCTGATTTTGATGGTGGAGCTGGAGTTTATCCAGAACATATTCAAAGCTATTTTTATGCTTTTAGAAAAAGTATTATTTCACAGGATGCATTTAAGGAATACTGGCAGCAAGTAGTTGATGAAATTTCAGATTTTAGAAGTGCAATACTTAATTATGAATTTAAATTGACAGAACATTTTGAAAAACTAGGTTTCAAATGGGATACATATTGTGATTGTAATGATTATATTGGAAACAATATAAATAGGAATTTTAGTCCATATCATTATTCTACCTATGAATTGATTAAGGATAAAAGATGCCCTTTTTTAAAGCGAAAACTTTTTACAGGTGATTTTGTAAATAAAGAATACACAGATGCAGTTGATTTAAAAAATGCATATAATTTCATTAAGGACAATACAGATTACGATTTGAATTTGATATGGGATTATGTTTTAAGAGAATATGAATTATCTTCAATCATGAATGCAATGCAGATGGTTGAGATAATAGACAAACCAATACAAGAGGAAAATGAATCCAAAGATAAAGCAGAGTTGTTCTTTTTTATAAAGAGGGATGATGAAAGACTATCATATATAGAACAAAAGGCTAATGAAAATGTTTTAAACAACATTAACGATGAAAGATATCTAGGTAGTATCAAATCGTTGTTTAATAATGATTCCAGATTAGGGGTTCTCATACCGCCGATGAAAACATTTGGAAAGGTGAGTTTAAGTCTTAGTAATAGTTGGATTAATTTAAATGTTTTCGAAAAAATGAAGGATAAATTAGAAATAACAGTTCCTTATTTATTGGATAAAGCTCCTGTTTATCAAATAAATGGATTAGTGTGCAGGAAAGAACTATTATCAAACGATGTTATTAAATTACTGGAATTGGATAAAACAGGTACAATTTTACAGATGATTCCGCTAATAGCACAGGAAAAAGGCTATTACACAAAACAGGTGATTACTAAAGATTATGTTGCCACACAGATTTATAATCTTACAGGGATGTTAAGCGTGTTAGGAGAAAAGATTTCTGATAATGCTAGAAATTATTCTGTCAGAGAAATGACTGACCAGTTGATGGAAGAAAAAATAAAACATTTTTTAGTTTCGGCTAAAAAAGTGTACATATATGGGGCAGGAGAGTTAGCTTGCCGCGTTGCAGAAATTGCAAAAAAATATTGCAATTTAAGGGGAATTCTTGTCAGCGACAAGAGAAGTAATCTTTCGAATATTTGCGGAATTCAGGTTATGCAGTATTCAGAATTAAAATATAAGGATATTGATGTAATTGTTGCCGTAGGAAAGAAAAATAATAGAAATATAGAGAGAATATTAAAAGATGATAATATAAAGAATATTCTTTATGTGGATTAAACAGCAGGATATGGATAAGTTATGAGTAAAATAATAGTGTTTGGAACGGGGAAATATGGTAAAGAAGCATATGATTTTTTTGGAGACGATAATGTTTTATGTTTTGCAGACAATAATGCGGCATTAACAGGGAAATATCTGTATGAGAAGGAAATTATTTTGCCTAGTGATATACAATCTCATTATAAGGAGTACTTAATTATTCTTGCGGCTAGGGAAGAATTATGCATTGAAATGGAATATCAGTTGATGAAGATGGGAATTGAAAATTCATTGAATTTTATTTTTATCAGAGACTATATTCTAAGTGGTCGGATAGATTTTAACGAATTTATTGATAGATACCTTGATGATGCATATATTTATAAGCTTAAATATAAGCAAGAGTTAAGGAAAGAAAAGCAGTGTTTGGAGAAAATAGAATTTTTTCAGCAGATTGCAGATATAAGGCATTTAAAACCAGCAAGGGGAAAGTTAAGAAAAAGACAGAAAGAAAGCTTGGATTTGTTAATAAAGGTTGATAGATATGCTAGGAATATAGGGCTTAATGTTATTCTTGAAGGAGGAAATCTTTTAGGCGCAATTCGTAATGGGGGATTTATTCCATGGGATGATGATATAGATGTTGTTATGTTACGGAATGAATATAATCAGTTTATTCAATATTTATATCAGAATGGGTTACTTTTGATTCCGGATGCATCACCTGGGGACTACAAAAAAATCAATTTTCAGATAAGAAACTTAATAAAAGCAAATGAGAGCAACATAGCATTTTTATTAAATGGTATGTTTTTGGTTGGTTATTCAATTAGTACTAGTGGAGAGCTCATTAATGTTGACATATTTCCAATGGATTATTATAAAGAAGATTGTAGTTATAAAGAACTTTTAGATTATATAGCAAATATCGAAATGGAAATAATAAAAGAAAATGATATAAAATCTTACATAAGATTTAATTCCAAACTAGAGAAGAATAATCCATATACAAGTAAGGAACCTACTCAAAGAATTGGATATGGAATTGAAACATTTTTTTGCTTAAAATCATGTGATGAATTTTTTAACTATAATGATATTTTTCCATTAGTAGAGATAATGTTTGAAAATAGAAAGTTTAAAGCACCTTTTAATAGTGACTCATATCTATTAAATTTATACGGTGATATTTATCAGTGGCCATATGATGTTGCTGAATCACCTCATTCAATAGGAAGACATTTTCAAGTGTTTAATTCTGAATATAATGCATTTTATATATCATCAATCAGTGATGCAATAGAGTTTGTTAATAACATGGGACTATTTTATAATAATAAACCGATAGTAGAAAAATATAAAATTAAAGTTTGGAATGAGTATATCTCAATAATAGATTATTTAGATGAAAATAATGTTGATTACATAGTATACGCATAAAGAAGGGAGTGCCTATGGTCCTTAAGTTTGATTCATTTGATGAAATTAGAGAATATGTGAATAAAAAGGAGACTCCTGTTGTTATATATGGAGCGGGGATGATAGGTCAGATTATTATGCCTTATATTGTTGTTGAGTATGGCATTGTAGATAAACTTTTGTTTTATGTAGACGGAGATTCAAAAAAACAAAACGAAACTATCCATATTGGAAATAGGAATATTGAAATTAAGTCGCTGGATGTTCTTTCAGATATTCCTAAGGATGCTGTGATTCTTATAACAACTAGTAACTATACAGGGGTTATTAGTATGCTTAACACAATTGAAGAGTTAAGAGAGAATATAGTTGCTATTATTCCGGTTATCTTGGCATTGAATGCAGAACAAATGCCAGATAGCAGTATGATCACAGAATCAAAGAAATTTAATATCCCGAAAAAAATTCACTATTGTTGGTTTTCCAGAAACCCAATACCTGACTATTTAAAAAAATGCATTGAATCGTGGAAAAGATTCTGCCCAGACTATGAAATTATCAGATGGGATGAGGATAATTATGATGTTGAGAAGAATCTATATATGAAACAGGCATATGATGCTGAAAAATGGGGGTTCGTTCCTGATATAGCAAGATTGGATATTCTCTATAATTATGGAGGATTATACATAGATACTGATGTCGAGGTTATCAGAAATCTTGATGATCTGCTTAAATACGAGGCATTTGCTGGTGTTGAGAAGTGGGGAAATATTAATATGGGTGGCTGCAGTGGAGCAGTTCCTCATCATCCAGTGATTAAGGAAATGTTAGATTTTAGGAAGAACGAACCATTTGTTATGCAAGATGGGAGTTTTAATCTGACAACATGTGGTTATTATGAGACAATGCCATTAATTAAAAAGGGTTTTAAACCTAATAATACAGTTCAGAATATAGCGGGTATGACTATTTTTTCTTCAGACTATTTTCATCCATATGATTATATGAGTGGCGAAACATGTATTACAAAGAATACCTACTCAATTCATCATTTTAATGGAGGATGGCTTGATGAGAAACATCGAAAAGATAGGGAAAAGACAAAGAAAGAATATCAATGTATTATAAATAGTATTAAAAGGTTGAGCAGAAATGTATAAATATAGGATTGTATAATTATTGACAAAACCAGTAAAAAGTAGTAAAACAAAACAAAACCAGTAAAAAGTAGTAAAACAAATTAAAACCAGTAAAATTTATGGGGGTTTTCATGGATAATCCATATTCTATGGTATTTGGGAAAGAGCCGGAGCTTTTTGTTTCAAGAGCAACTCAGGAAAATAAGGTGATTAATGATTTTAGTGGTGATAATCCTACTTATCAGACATATCTTCTGACAGGAGTGAGAGGTTCTGGAAAAACTGTTATGATGACAGAAATCGCCAATAAATTACGCAAATCTGATGAGTGGATTGTAGTAGAACTTAATCCGGACAGAGATTTGCTTAACGGACTTGCGGCGAATCTCTCAAGTAATAATAAGTTGGCAGCTATATTTAAGGAGGCAAGAATTAACCTGTCCTTTCTGGGATTTGGTGTTGAGATTAGTGGGGTTGCACCTATTACAGATATAGAAGTAGCCTTGCATGAAATGATAGCTAATCTTAAGAAACATAATAAGAAAATACTGATAGCAATAGATGAAGTGACAAATAATGAGAATATAAGAGTATTTGCCAGCGCATTTCAGATTATGGTCAGGAAAGACCTGCCAGTGTTTTTATTGATGACCGGATTATATGAGAATATTAATGCAATTCAGGATGAGAAGAATCTGACATTTCTATATAGAGCACCAAAGCTGGAGATGAAGTCGTTAAATATAGGTGCTGTAGCACAGAAATATGCTGATACTTTTGATATTGATTCAGATGGAGCAGTTGAAATGGCTAAACTTACAAAAGGATATCCATTCGCATTTCAGGTATTAGGTTATCTTACATGGAATAATAATGGAGATTATAAAGGTGTATTAGCTGAGTATCGTCAGTATCTTGAAGAATATGTATATGAGAAGATATGGTCTGAATTGTCTTCAAAAGATAAAGAAATTGCATTTGCGATTGCTCAGTGTGAAACAGGAAAGATTAAGGATATAAGAGAATTGCTCCATATTGATACTAATCAGTTTAATCCATATAGAAAGCGCTTGATAAAGAAGGGAATTGTAGATGGCAGTGAATACGGATTCGTAAGATTTACGTTGCCGTTTTTTGAACAATTTGTGATAGAGAATTACTATGACTAGTTGTATAGATATAGGAAGGGATAATATGTACACAGAATTAACAGCATCTATGATGTGCGCCAATTTTGGCAATCTGGAGAAAGAAGTAAAAGAACTAGAGGCAGCGGGAATTGATTCGTTCCATATTGATATCATGGATGGACGATATGTGCCTAATTTTGCAATGTCACTTAATGATATGCGGTATATCCGCTCTGCAACGGACAAGCCATTAGATGTTCATCTTATGATTGAACATCCTAATACGCATATTAATTTGTTCCTTAATTCACTTAAGGAAGGTGATACTGTATATATTCATCCGGAAGCAGAATATCATCCTTCAACTACTTTACAGAAGATAATTGATGCTGGACTTGTGCCAGGAATAGCAATTAATCCGGGAACAAGTATTGAAACTGTTATGGAGATGCTTCAGATTGTTGATAAGGTACTTGTCATGTCAGTTAATCCGGGAAATGCAGGACAGATGTATCTGCCATATGTTGGAAAGAAAATAGAAAGACTTCTTAAGATTCGTGAAGAAATGCATTTTGAAGTGTACTGGGATGGCGCATGTGGTGCAGATAAAATATCTACATTTGCACCGATGGGAGTAAAAGGCTTTGTTCTTGGAACAACTCTGCTTTTTGGTAAAGGCAGACCATATGCTGATATATTAAAGGAGATAAGAGGATTATGATTCTTGATAATAATGTCTACGATATGTCAGAAAATATGATAATTGAATATGCTAATAAGTTAGCAGATGCAATAGAATGTAATCAGCTTCTTGAAGAGTATAATTCAGGACAATTAACATATGAATATCTTATTGCAATGTTTTTGGCAACACAGGCAATGGAAAATGGAGACAAGCTATATAATTATTGCTACGATGCAGTTATTGCATGTGGAAAAAGAAATATAGATTTTAAATTAAAACAAAACGAAAAAATTAAAGTGGCTTTTTTGCCTATATCAGCGGCAGAATGGCCGGCAGAATACATATATAGAAAGTTAGAAGAGGATACAAGATTTGAATCGGTGGTAATACCGGTTCCGTTGATTGGAAGACCTAAAAAGGAACGCGGTAAGGTATATACGCAGACATATGACTTTTTTGCTAATGGTAATTACAATGTAAAGAAAGTGTATGATGCCGAAACAGAAGAAATTATTGGATGGGATGATATTGGAGGTATGCCGGATATTGTTGTGCATGTTACGCCATGGTATCTTAATATAGCTAAGGATTATCAGGTTGGACAATATCCGTTGCATGTACTTAATGTGTATATTTCATATGGGGTGACTCTGGGAAATTCGATTGATGGTGCATATGCAGAAAAATGTCTGTATAACAAAGAATTTGTTAATATAATGTGGAAAGTTTATACTGAGACCAATACGAACTATGAGTGTTATAAGAAATATCAGGTGTTAAAAGCTAAGAATGTAATTAATAGTGGATATATTAAGATGGATTATTTTGTTGAAAAACATCAGTATTCTGACGATTATATCAGGAAAATGTGGCCGTTTCCGTCTGGTTCGGATATAAAAAGCTATAAAAGAGTTCTTATTACACCACATTTTTCGGTTGGAAATACTAATATATTATCGTTTTCAACATTTGACAAGAATATGTATTTCTATATATATCTGGCAAAGAAGTACAGGGATAATGTTTCATTTATATTTAAACCACATCCAAATCTGCGCAATGGACTTATCGAAAATGGATATATGAAATCAGTTGATGAGTATGAAACATATCTGGATGAGTTTAGAAAGCTGCCTAATGCATCTGTATGTGAAGAAGGGGATTATCTTGCACTCTTCGATACATCTGATGGTATTATAAATGATTCTATATCGTTTATTGGTGAGTATTTGTATGTTGATAAACCTATGCTGTTTCTTGAACGACCAGAACAGTGTTTTGATGAATTAGGAATGGCACTTGTCAAGGCTCATTATAAAGCTTGTGGAGAAGATTATATGGGAATTGATAATTTTGTCAATGATGTTGTGATTAATGGAAATGACTACATGAAACAGCAAAGGGAAGAAATATTTTCAGAGGAACTGGATTATTATTCAAAAAATGGAATTAGAGCATCTGAATATGTGTATAAAGACATTGTGGATGGTGTTTTCAGGCTGTAAAGGAGTAATATGAATATAGCATTAGTTCTTGCCGGTGGAACGGGTACAAGACTTGGAGCAGATATTCCAAAGCAGTATATTGAAGTGCATGGAAAGATGATAATTGATTATTGTCTTGAGACAATGGAACATTCGAATGATATTGCTGAAGTGTGGATAGTTGCAGATGAAATGTGGCGTGAACACATTAAGAAAGTTGATAAGTTTAAAGGATATGCGTGTCCCGGTAGAAACAGGCAGTTATCTATATATAATGGACTGAAAGCGATTGAAGAGTCATTAACTGGTGAAGAGAAGGAAGTTAATGTTCTTGTTCATGATGCAGCAAGACCATTTCTTACGGAAAAACTTATAAGAGAGTGCGTTAAGGCAGTTGAAGGTCATGATGGAGTGCTTCCGGTTCTTCCTATGAAAGATACAGTTTATTATAGTGAAGACGGAAAAGTTATTTCATCACTTATTAATCGTGATAAGTTATATGCAGGACAGGCTCCGGAGTTATTCAGGCTGCAGCCTTATATTCAGGCAAATGAAGCTTTGCTGCCAGATAAGATTCTTTTGGTTAATGGTTCTACAGAGCCGGCAATTATGGCAGGGATGGATATTGTTATGATTCCGGGAGACGAGAATAATTATAAGATAACTACGAAGACAGATATGAAGCGGTTCACAGAAATGATGTAGATTTATTTTTTCAGGAGAAAAATGATGAAAGCACAAGTGTTATATGACATTGGTGATTTAAGATATGAGGATATAGAAAAACCACAGCTTAAAGAGGGTTGGGTAATGGTTAAGGTTATGGCAGCAGGCGTATGTGGTTCGGATATTCCAAGAATATATAAGACCGGAGCGCATGTTCATCCTATTGTTCCTGGACATGAATTTTCAGGCAAAGTAGTAGAAACATTTGACAAGAATTCCCGATGGAATGGAAAAAGAGTCGGAGTATTCCCATTGATTCCTTGTGAAAAATGTTCAAGTTGTAAAAAGAAAATGTATGAGATGTGCAGTAATTATAACTATCTTGGCTCAAGATGTGATGGCGGTTTTGCAGAATATGCTGCTGTACCAGAGTGGAATCTTATAGAGCTTCCAGATAATGTAACATATAGGCAGGCTGCAATGATGGAACCAATGGCAGTTGCAGTACATGCAATGAGAAGATTTAGTATATCGAAAGATTCAACAGTGTGTGTTATTGGACTTGGTACGATAGGATTGCTTCTTACAATGTTTCTTAAATCAGAAGGCATAAAAAATGTATATGTATTTGGCAATAAAGATGTGCAAAGGGACTATGCAAGGAGATTGGGCATTGATGATGAATATTATAATGCCAAACATATAAGTGCAGATTATGTATTTGAGTGTGTTGGAAAGAATGAAACTGTCAATCAGGCAATAGAATTAGCGGCACCAGCTGGACATATTACTATGGTTGGAAATCCTTATTCTGATATGGAGATTTCTAAAGATTTATATTGGAAAATATTAAGAAAGCAATTAAAAATAAGCGGAACATGGAATTCATCATATACAGGAGACGTTAATGATGACTGGCATTTTGTGCTTAATAAGCTTGAAAAAGCAGAAATTGATCCAGAAAGATTTATAACGCATGAATATTCTATAGACGGTATACAGACGGGAATGGAAATTATGCGGGATAAGTCAGAAGATTATGTGAAGGTTATATGCATTAATGAAGAGGACTTTTAATGATAAGAGTTGATATATTATCTCCAGTGGGGGGAAAAGTCGGGGGAATAGAGAATGTTATTAAGTTATGGACAAAGAATCTGTCGCAGCCAGATTATGTCGTAAGAGTAATACATATGTCGCCGGGAACTAAATACCTTGATGGTTATGAGTACGCATATGCATTCTGTGATAAGGAAGATGAAGATTTTAATGAAAAGCTTAAAAGATTTGTAAAAAATTATGCAGGGTTTATTAATGAATACGGCGCACCAGATGTATGTATAGCTACAAACTGGCCGGTTATGTGTGTTGTTGCAGAAACTGTAAGAAGAATATTAAAATTTGATTATAAAATTATTTCATGGGTGCATAGCAGCATTGCAGAATATAAGAAAGCAGGTCTTGGTGGGATTGATGAAATGCTATGTGCGGATGCACATTTATGCATAAGCAGGAATAATGAACGGCATTTACTGGAATATGTGGAAAGAACGAAAGTATATTATGTTGGAAACCCGGTTATTATGCAGCCATTTATTGAAAAAACACATGGTGAAAAGCAATTGTGTTATGTGGGCAGATTACAGGAAATAAAGCGGGTTGATATTATTTTAGAAGCTTTATACAGGGCTCATAATAAGTGGAATTTAAGAATTATTGGAGATGGGGAATCTGTACAGGATCTTAAGGAAATAACCAGGTATCTGAAATTACAGGACAGAGTTGAATATATAGGATGGAAAGAAAATCCGTGGGAATATTGCAGGGATGCGTGTGCATTAGTTGCTGCATCAGAATATGAAGGATTTATGCTTACAGGGGCGGAAGCAATGTCTATGGGATTGACGGTTATATCGACACCGGTTGAAGGGTTAATAGATTATCTTGTACCTGGAGAAAATGGTTATCTGTTTGAAAAAAATAATGCTGAAGAGCTTGCACAGGTTCTTGATTATTTATATGATGGGAAATTGCCAATGTGTGATAGAAAAGCATGCAGAGAGTCCGTTGATAAATACAGTGAGAATAATTATATAAAAAAAATTAAAAAAAATTTAGAAGAGTGGTTAAGTATTTGAAATGCTATCCGATAAATAATACATAAGTGATAAACAGATAAGAATAATAAATAATGTTTATTATCTGATATAAAAATGGAGTTATACATATCAAGGAGGAATTAATTATGGTAGTACAGCATAACCTTTCAGCAATGAACACAAACAGACAGATGGGAGTAGTTACAGATGCCCTTCAGAAGTCAACAGAGAAGTTATCATCAGGATATAAGATTAACAGAGCAGCAGATGATGCAGCAGGTCTTTCAATTTCAGAAAAGATGAGAGCACAGATTAGAGGCCTTGATAAGGCATCTGATAATGCACAGGATGGTATCTCTCTTATCCAGGTAGCTGAAGGTGCTCTTAATGAGACACATTCAATTCTTCAGAGAATGAATGAGTTAGCAACACAGGCTGCTAATGATACTAACACATCTACAGATAGAACTGCAATAAAGGCTGAGATTGATCAGTTAACATCAGAAATCAACAGAATTCAGTCTACAACACAGTTCAATACACAGAATCTGTTAGATGGAAAATTCACAAGCAAGAATCTTCAGATTGGCTCTCTTAAGGGACAGACAATCAAGATCAGCATCAGCAACATGAATGCTGCAACATTAGGTGTAAGCGGACTTACAGTTGATAAGAACAGTACAGCTGGAGTATCAATGTCAAAGATTCAGGCAGCTATTGATAAGGTATCAACACAGAGATCTAATCTTGGTGCACTTCAGAACAGACTTGAGCATACTATCAACAATCTTGATACAACATCAGAGAATACATCAGCAGCTGAGTCACGTATCCGTGATACAGATATGGCTGATGAGATGGTACGATACAGCAAGAACAATATTCTTTCACAGGCTGGAAATTCAATGCTTGCTCAGGCTAATCAGCAGACACAGGGAGTACTTTCACTTTTACAGTAATAACAATTGAGTAGTTTAAGCTGGTGCTTTGCGATAGTAATCGTATTAGTACCAGCTTTTTTGTATATAAAATATATCGGGTAAATGATTTATGAAAGAAAATTCATATAAAAATGTAATTAATAATCTGCTTATAGAGAATACTGAAGAATCAGTTTCTAAGCTGGTAGGAATTTATAAAGATATAGATTTTCGAAAAGAATATATGTTATATGATGAGGATTTGCTTTATTGTTATATCGCAGTTTGTGTCTATAGAATAGAGAAAGCACATAATATTTTTAATCATATATTATCAATGGGGTATGATTTAAAATGTATTACGGGTCTGATATGCAGACTCAAGTTTCTAATATGGAGAATAGAATTTGGTGACGGAGCTTGTGTTGTTAATGAAATGTTAGAATGTATCAGACATAATAAATTATCAGGCGTAGCTGTAGAGGAGATTATTAATCAGGTATCTTTTGATAAAGAAAATGTATATAAGAAAATAGCAGCATATGGTGAATAAATATGAACGATAAAAAGATATGTTTTATAGTATGTGTCAATAATGATATGTATATAGATGAATGTGTTTATTACATAAGAAATCTTGAAATTCCATCAGAATATGAAATTGATATTATAACGGTACAGGATGCTGGTTCTATGACATCAGGGTATAATGCTGCTATGCAGGAATCTGATGCTAAATACAAAATTTATATTCATCAGGATGTATTTTTAACAAAAAGGGACATGATTTACGATATACTCAGGATTTTTAAAGACAGTAATATTGGAATGATTGGATTAATTGGAACACAAAAGCTTCCAGATGATGGTTGTATGTGGCATGGAAAACGCGTGGGGCGGATATACACTAATAATATATTATCCTCAAAGGAATTTATTGCTTCAGAGGATAATGAAAAGCCGTATATGCAGGTTGAGGCTGTAGATGGATTATTTATGGCTACACAGTATGATATAACATGGAGAGAAGATTTATTCACAGGATGGGACTTTTATGATGTATCTCAAAGCCAGGAATTTTTAAAGGCTGGTTATAAAATAGTAGTGCCATATATGGATAAACCGTGGTGCGTTCATGATGAAGGTTTTTTGAATCTTGACAGATATGAAGAGTTCAGAAAGATATTTCTTGAAGAATATATGGGAGGAAATAATCATTAATGAATATATTAATGTTTGGAAGCCGTAATTTTGGCATCGAAGATGTAGAAGAGTGCTTTATGAAAAAGGGCTATAAATATACATATATTGATGACACATCATACAGGGATAGGGTAAACAGACAGATTGATGCAAAGTTTGCTGATAGTATAGAAAAGGGCATTGAAGGAGAAAAATACGATTGTGTATTTACATTTAACTATAGTCCAGTTATTTCTAATAATTGTAAGAAAATAAATATTCCATATATTTCGTTTATATATGACAATCCGCAAATACAGCTTTATTCCTATACTGTAATTAATTCATGTAATTATATATTTATTTTCGATAAGGCACAATACATGGAACTGAAAAATGGTGGTATAAATACGGTATATTATGCCCCATTAGCAGTCAATATTGACAGAATGAACAGGATGTTAGGTACGAATGGAAGCTATAATAATAGATATAAAAGCGATGTATCATTTGTTGGATCTATGTATAATGAAAAACACAATCTTTTTGAAAGATTAGAAGGAGTATCTGAATATACAAAGGGATATTTAGATGCGATAATTCAAGCACAACGACAGGTGTATGGACTATTTTTTCTTGAAGATTTATTGAAAGACAGAATCCTTGATGATATGCTAAAAAATTATCCGGTTGAGGTAAATACGGATGGCGTTGAATCTGTTGAATATATATATGCTAATTATTTTCTGGCAAGGAAGCTTGCAACAGAAGAACGATACGATATTATGAAAAGATTAGGCACGGAGTTTGGAAAAGATTACCTGATAAATTTATATACTCCGAATGATTCTTTAAAAATAGATGGAGTCAGGAATAAAGGTCCGATTGATTATTATATTGAAATGCCATATGTTTTTAATAATTCAAGAATTAATCTTAATATAACACTAAGAAGCATTAAATCTGGAATACCATTAAGAGCAATGGATATATGTGGGGCAGGCGGATTTTTATTGTCAAATTATCAGGCAGACTTTTATGATTTTTTTACTCCGGGAGAAGATATCGTATTGTATGAGTCAATTGATGATATGTTAAGTAAATGCAAATATTATCTCACACATGATTCGGAGAGGGAACGAATTGCAAAAAATGGTCGTGCAAGAATAGAAGAGGCACATACATATGACATTCGTTTTGAAGAGATTTTTAATATGGTGTTTAATACGCACAGGAAGTAGGAGAAAATATGATTGATTTAGGAAAATATGGATATTATGGGGATGATCCCAAACCAGTCTTTAATACATCGTTTTATAGGGGAGAGGATTTGTATTCAGATGGAGATATTGAAAATGAAGTTATTAAGATAATAGCTGCTAATCCAACTACAGATTATGAAGAAGCAATAAGCAGAAATTATTCATGGCCGGTATTTTATCATCTCACGCGCATCAGACAAAATCTTCTTAACTGGTATCCGTTTAAAGAACAGTCAGATGTACTGGAAATAGGATGTGGGATGGGAGCAATAACAGAATTATTATGTAAGAAATGTAATTCTGTTACAGCGGTTGAATTGTCTAAAAGAAGGGCAACGGCAACTTATTTAAGATGCAGAGAATATGATAATCTGGAAATAATAGTGGGAAATCTTAACGATATTGAGTTTGAGAAAAAATATGATTATATTACTCTTATAGGTGTATTGGAATATCAGAATAATTTTACATCATCGAGCAATCCTTTTAAGGATTTCTTATCTAAAATAAAACAACTTCTTAAGCCGGAAGGAAAACTTATAATTGCGATTGAAAACAAATATGGTCTTAAATACTGGTGTGGTGCACCAGAGGATCATAGCGGTATTCCATATGACGGAATAAATAATTATATATACAGTGATGTCGCAAGAACATTTTCAAAGAAACAGCTTGAGAGACTTGTTAAGTCAGTGGGATTTAATAATACATATTTCTATTATCCACTGCCGGATTATAAGATGCCACAGGTTGTATATTCAGAAGAATATCTGCCTAAAAACGGTTCAATAGATAATTGGATTCCGTATTACGAGCCTAATGGAAATTCAATGGTTTCGGATGAAGAACATATATATGGTGACCTTATAGACAATGATGTATTTGAATTTTTTGCCAATTCTTTTATGGTTGAATGCTGCGCAGAAAATGAAGATATCGGGGAAATACAATATGCAGTATCATCGCCTTTTAGAAATAAAGAATATAATATGATAACCGTTTATTCTAAGAACGATGGATTTTATAAGATTGCAGATTCTGATAGTGTTAATGCATTAAAGTCAACAGATAATAATCATAAGATGCTGGATAAAAGAGGTCTACTGGTATCAGAAACAAACATTAAAGGAAATGTTATGTATACAAAGGAGATAACCGGGACTCCTTTGACAGAAATATTGTTGAGAGAATATGCAGATAAGAATGAGAATGAAGTATATAAAATCTTTGATAAAATATATGAAGAGATAATAAGAAGCTCTGAAGAATCGGATAGATTAAATCCAATATTTAATAGTTCGGATGAGATGCATTTATCTGTGCTTGAATCTAATGATAAAATATTGAAGAAGATATATATTGATATGATTCATAAAAATTGTTTTGTCCAGGAAAATGGTGACTATGTATGGATTGATCAGGAATGGTGTCTTGATGATATCCCTGCAAGTTTTGGATTATACTATAATATAATTGAATTGTATGCTTCTAATATGTGGATAGATACATGTATCCCTATGAAACATGTACTGGAGCATTATGCTTTAACGGATAAGAGCGATTGCTATTATAATCTTAAACAGGCATTTCTTAATACTGTTCAGAACAGATATTCAACATTTAATTACTGGCAGTTGTCTCAATTAAATAAAGATAATATAACAACTAATATAAAATTGCTTTATAACAATATGAATAACTGCCCAAAACAGCATTTATCTGAGACTGAGGCAAGGATTAATGAGATTCTTAAAAATGGAACAATCATGGATGTAATTGAATATGTGGGTACGCTTACTGATGAAATTATATTGAAGGATATTCCACAGATGCCACAGTTTATTGTCAGATATCTTAAAGCAAGTGATAATGAAAAAGCAGTTATGCAGCAGAGTATAAAACGATACGATGATATTAAAAATATGTAGCTTGGGGGAAGTAACATGTTAAATGACACAGCTAAAAATATGCAGATAATTATATGTCAGGCAATTGATTCCGGAAATTATTATGCTGCATATGAAGCTTTAATTATATATACACAAACATTTTCAGTGGATGATTTTGTTGAGGAATATAAATGGCTTATAAATGAATATGGTCCTCAAGTATCTGTTATATGCCTAGATAATAATGAATCAGCTATTGATGAATTTATTAAAATGCAGACATATAAAAATATTGAATTGGCTAAATTGTCGGAAGAGGATTCAAATGCAGATATAATTGAGTATATAAAAGCAACAAGCAGCAAATACATATGTTTTTGGGAAGTTAGTTGCGAATATGATAATGATAAGATATCAGAGATGGTATGGAAATTAGAAAGTTCAAAACAATTTAATGTGGTTATGTCACCTAGAATGTATGTGGATGCTGCCGGAAATATAATTGGACACAAAGATTATGCATATGAAGACATTTTTAATAATGTTATTGTAAAGGGTGAAACATTATTAAATTATTGTGTTAGCAATAATATTAATCTGTATGGTTCGTTATCAGACATTATGTTAAATAAAAATTGTGCGTATGACATGGAGTGTCAGCATATTTATAAGTCAGCAGCAATTAACAGGCTGAATATGTTGTTTCAGATATTAGAAGGACAGAAGATTTTTTATATGGAACAATCTCTTGTCAGAGCGAAACTATCTGCCAAATGTGATGAAACTGATGAAATTAATGAGTATAAAGAGCTCGAAGCTTCCGTAAATAGTAAACAATCTAATGCAATTTCTGTATTGTCTGAGAAGAGCATAAAGAAAGAGATAACATTCTTTTATACAGATAAGGGTGAATATTATAATTTGGAACCTATTGCAAATGAAGCTGGCAAAAGAGGCTATAAAATCAGGTTTACAAAAGACAAAAAGGAAAAGGCAGAAATAGGAGTATATTGTCAGCATGTGTGTTACCCTGAAAATTCTAAATTTTCATTGATTTTATTACATGATTTGGCGCAGGGACATAACAAATGGCCAAACTTATGGGAAAGTGAAAGATGGAACAAATTTGATATAGGAATTGTTCCTGGAAGAACATGGGCAGACAGATGGAGACAATGTGCATCTTTTTATTATGCTAATCCAAGAAGTGGTACATATGAATTTGGATATCCAAAGAGTGATTATGTTAATGATGAAAGTATTATCTGCAGAGCAGAAGATATTAAGAAAAAACTTGGAATTCCAGATAAATTTACAGTGTTATATGCACCATCATGGGAGTATGATGGAAAAGAAGAAGATTTTATTAAAGCTGTTAAAAATTTAGATGTTAATATGGTTGTAAAACAGGCGTGTTGGTCTGAGAGCTATAGTTTAGTAACGAATAATATGCGTTCATTGCATGAAGGTATATATAAGAATTTATATTATATTGAACCAGAAGAAAGTATTATGACGGCATTGTCTTTATGTGATATGGTTGTTTCGGATGAGTCAAGCGTTATGGCTGAGGCACTTATGTTTGGAAAAACAAGTGTTGCTGTAACGGATTGGATGATACCAGATGAAGATCCACCAAGACCAGCAAGTGTTCCTATGGATTATGTTATAAAATGTGAGAAGAAGGATTTAAGAGAAAAAGTTTTATCAATTATGAATCATTCGGAAGAGTATGAAGATATATTGCAGAAGGGAAGAGATACATTTAGCAATCAGGGAAATGTATGCAAAGATATAATGGATGCAATAGACTACTATACTCAGGAAGGAACAGAAGATGGCTTTATGAGTAGGAAACTGGAATCTGAATACAGAGCATTCAATATGTGGAATTAAAAAAAGTCGTTCCCACCCATTACCGGGCTGGGAACGACTTATCTATTATCTGGAGCATACGGATGTCGTATGTATGGTTATTTACAACAGTTTCATATCCGTGTCGTGCTATTTCATTTCTTTCATCATCATGTGTGAGATAATAAGCACATAATTCTTTTAGATGATTTTCGCTTTCGTATGCAACAAGGTCTTTGCCTATTTCAAAGAATTCTGGTAATTCTGCCTGATAATTGGTTATAAGGAAGCCTCCACATCCAAGAACATCGAATATTCTGAGAGAAAGACCAGAACGGATAGATTTGGCTGTTATATTAAGATTTATTTTGCTGTTGTGGAATATAACAGGCATTTCGGTAAGCGATTTTGCAAAACCTTTGTTGTGTATGTGAGGCATGCTGCTGGTGTCGCTGCCTGTATATATGTCAACATTAAATGAATCAGACAACATCTTTAACAAACGCAGCCTTTCCTGTTCAGCAACCTTAACGCTTAAATATTCCTGTGCAAGCAGGGATTTATTATTGGCACGGTAGTCTTCTGGAAATTCATAGTGATACGGGATGCAGTTTAACAGTCTTTTTGTCATTTCATCAGTAAGCATATCTTCGATAAAATTGTATCCATAGACACCGAGCTGCGCATTAATAATTCCATCGACATAACCTTTTTCATATTCTGGAAGAATTGCGCGGTTGAAAGGGCATTTTTCCTGATATGTAGAACCAATGAATGATATATCACTTGTAAATTTTGTGTTTTCCTGTGCACTGGCGTTCTTTATAACCTCATCGTTACGACGGACATTAGTTGCCAGTGGAATATGAAAAACATGTCCCTTGTTATATGGCTCGAATTCGTTGAATAACATTTTGTCAAAGAGGAATATTCTGTTGACAGAGTTAGACAGCGAATTGGAATATAGTTCAAGTACAGGGCTGTCTACAATAAGGCTGATATAAACGACATTAACAATCTGGCATGCATCAGAAAGCCATGGAAAAAAATTAATTGTGAATACAAATGTATAATTATTATTCATTAATTTAGGAGAAACGATTGATACACATTCGCCTGGTAATAAATTTTTATTACTTATTTCAATAGTTTCTTCATCAACATCAAGTCCTAATCTTTTAAATGAGTCTATAACATCAGGTTCGCAGATACTTCCATATCTGTAAAAATATATTTTCATGGAAACCTCCAATTTTAATATTTATGTTAATCATTATACAATAACACTGTTGGCATTTTCTACGCTAAATGCTATAATTTTTTATATTTGATGCAGGATTTATAACTTTGTTCAGAAATGGAGAAAATCATGACAGATAAGAATACGTTTTATAATATGTTAAAGACTAATGCGGAAAGCCGCCCAGACGCTGTGGCTGTCGTATATGATACGATGAAAGTTACCTACGCGAAGCTTTTTGATGATGTCACGAAAAAGGCATTGCATTTCCAGAAATTTGATGGCGAGAGAATTGCAATATTCGGACAGGCTTCATACAGATGGATTGTAAATATGTTTGGAACAATAGAGGCGGGAAAGGACCTTGTTCTTGTGGATTTCTTCCTTCCGCATGATTCGCGGGTTGACCTTCTTAAGAAAACTGATGTCAATTACACATTGACATCAACTAACCAGTATATTCTGTCAGATGAGAATTCTATTATTATATCAAGTGCAGAAAAGGACGATGTTGAAGGACTGATATATGATGAGAATACAACAGAGGGAGATATCATAATGTTCACAGCAACAGCAGGTGAATGTGACAAACCGGTTGTTTTATCAGTGGATAATATTCTTAATACAGCCACTGAAATAAGTAGCAGGGTGGAATGTACAGAGAATGATATTGTGCTTGCACAGATTCCTCTGCATAATGAATTCGGTCTTATATACAGCCTTATATGGCCTTTATGCTGTGGAGCTATGGTGTGTATAGGAAGAGGTTTGAGACATATTGATGCAGACACTTATTATTACGATCCGACTATCCTTATAGGCACACCGTCTATGATTGATTATCTCAGGGCTGTGAGTGGATTTAACAGTGAGCTTAACACTATCATAATAGGTGGTGCAAGCTGCCCATTCAGGCTTTTTGAGAATTTGTGTGACAGTGACTTAAAGGTCTATAATATATATGGAACGACAGAGACATCAGGCTGTGTCGGAGTTAATGAGCTGTATGACGGTTCTTATACACTTTTTGACAAGGATGCGGTTACAATTGCTGAAGATGGAGAGATTCTTGTAAAAGGTCCGTGTGTTATGAAAGGATATTACAAGGATGATGAAGCCAATAATAAAGTTTTAAAGGATGGAGTATATCATACAGGTGATTACGGACGGATTAATAATGCAGGCAGACTTGTGTTATTACAGCGCAATCCTGATATTATACTGCTTCCTACAGGAGAGAAAATAAGCCGTGTAAGAACTAATGAACAGATTACAGCTATTAACGGAGTTGCCGAAGGGTTCATTACATTTTACAATAACAGACTTACAGCGATTATTGTACCTATTGATAAGGGAGCAACAGAGGATATATTCAAGCGCCGGATTGATAAGTATAATGAGAAAAAGGGATACCGCTGGGAGATTCAGAAGATTGTGTTAAGGAAAGAGCCTTTGCCAAGAAATGCTGATGGAACTGTTGATGAGGATGCGGTGTGTGAGTTTATAGAAAAGATTAAATAATAATGGAGAAAGAATTGGAATTTAGTGCGGATTATTTTAAGACAGAAGTGAGGGATGGCTTTGAGATTCCGGCAATGATGAAGCGTGCATGGGCTGCACAGATGGAAGTTTTACATGTGGTAGCAGGTGTTTGTAAAAATAATGGGATAAGATATTTTGCTGATGGGGGAACGCTGTTGGGCGCTGTAAGACATAAAGGAATGATTCCGTGGGATGATGATATTGATATATGCGTAGTAAGAGAAGAATATAACAGATTAATTCAGGTGTTACCTAAAGCACTACCACATGGATTTGTTGTTGCTGGAATGTATGCTGATTCAGAAAGGCTGCAGAAGGCAGCGTTTGTACCTCATTTAAGAGTTATAGCAGATGAAACACTGTGGAATTTTAACGATTACATGAGATATTTTCATGGATTTCCGTATCAGAGAGTTGGCATAGATATTTTTCCAATGGATTATATTTCAAGAGATATCGGAATTACGAATGTTCAGAAACAAATTATTCGATTGGGCATTGAAACTTTAAGAGATTGGAATAAGCTGGAAGAGAATGGAATGCTTGATGAATATGTGAATGGATTCCAGAAGTTGTGTAATGTTAGTTTTGACAATGTAAATAATGTAAAAAATTATATGTGGAAAATAATTGATAAAATATCATCAATAAGTTATCGTGAAGAGGCAGATTATATTACTAATATTTTTTACTGGCTTGACAATGACAATTATAAAATGAAAAAAGAATGTTATGATTACACAATAGAGCTGCCATTTGAAAACATGAATATAGTGGCACCTGAGATGTATGACGAGGTTCTTAGAGCGGAATATGGAGATTATATAGTTCCAGTAAAAGGGGCAGCTGATCATGATTATCCATTCTATGGACATATGGAACCGGAATTATTAAAACAGATTAGAAATGTTGGCTTTAAAGGAAGTATAGATGAGTTCTGCGAGGAAGTTGCAAGCGGAAGATTAAGAGTATAATAATTTCCAGTGCAAATGATATTAAGTTCTTACCCAGAATGACGATATATATTCAAAAGGTTCATAAAGAAAGGTGATTAGAATCATGGATGATTACAGACAGCAGCAGATGGATGTACTTAAGGAAGCTGTTCCTTACAGCGAGAAGCTTATTGGAGCAATAGAGAAAGTCTCAGATGAACTTGCAGGAGTTCCTTTTCCAGAGACTCATGATGCAGTGAACGTTATTATTGAAGGCCTTAACTGGCTTTTTGAAGTATATAATGGAACTAAGGATATTATTGAGGCTGGGGCAGTTGACGAGGCAGAAGCTAATTCTGGTGTTAAGGAGCTTTCAGAGGCTGTAAAGGCTGATGATGATGTGGCTGTTTCTAAAGCACTTGTAAGGCTTAGTACATTTGTTAAGCAGTTACATGATGCAGGAAGCAGACTGATTAATGAATAATAAGAAACATAAAGGCACCCGCCGGTTTATGTATTACATGAACCAGACGGATGCCTTATTTTATATTATGGTAGTTAGATATAGCCATTGAACATCATGCCTGAGTAGGCAGAAAGATTATAAGGGTCATTCACAGGCTTATATGGATTCTTATAAGCGACAATCTTATTGTTTACATAGTTCATAGGGTTGATGGAGATATCATCAGCCTTTTTTTGGATTGATTTCTTGAATGAATCCAAAGCGTTAAATACATCGGAAAGTGTGCCGTCAGAAGCAGCTTTCTGAATAACCGCCTTATTAACTTCAATTGTTCCAGAGGAATCAACAGTTAGACCATTCTTTTCAAGCTGTGGCTGGTAATCCTTCATTATTCTTGAAAATTCTTTCTTTAACTTGGCATTGCCCTCAAACTTATCGTTCTCTTTATCAGCAGCAATTGAAAAAAGCCTGTTGTATCCTGAAACAAGTTCGCCAATACTTTCTGTTATCGAATCAGTATCTTCCCTGAGACTTATGGTTACAGGCTCCTCCGTAGTACTGTTGAAGTTTATTGCAAATGCTTTGTTAATTGTAATATCGTTGGATGCCGAAGACCGTTCCTCTCCATTAATTGAAAATATTGCATTAGATGGATACTGTGATACTCTGTCTAAGCCAAATGCATTAATGAAGTTAGTATTATTCTTCATTGTTGGTTCATCAAAGCCTTCAACGAAATCAGGATTATTGGTCTGGATATCATTGTTAGGACTGATGTTAAATATTGTTGGCTTAATACCGCTTATACCAGTCGTGTCTGAAACTATTGAGAGAGCAGTGTTGCCGAGGCTGTCTTCATTGACGCTGGCTGCTAATCCGATGTTCGATCGGTTGATGAGTCTTGCCAGCTTATTCTGTATGTCAGAATTACTTTCTTCCTCATCTACCGTAAACTGGAATTCATAGGTCAGGTTATTGATGTTAAGGTCAAATGAATAATCACCTGGTTCCACAGCGCGATTGTTAGGCTGTAAGAAATTACCGGTGTTAATCTGGCTGGTTGCCAGCTGCTTTACATCAATTTCAAAGCTTGAACTGTCAGGTGAAGTGCTGTCGCCTATGTATTCTGCGGTTACACTTTGTGGGTTGCTGGATACTGCTGATTTCTTAAATACCATGCCGTGACCGTCGCTTCCTGAAAGTTCGTTGGCAATGTTACTTAATTCTCTGGCGTTCTCTTTAAGGTCGATTGCATATTTCTGTGCGGCCTCTGACATATCTGTCTTATATGTAGGAGTCTGACTGTTAGATTTCAGAACTCTGCCATATGTATTCTTTAATTGTGCTTTAGTGTGTGTATCGTACTTTGAGTTAGTCTTATGTCCATACTGGGCAAGATAATAGCTGTACACGCTGCTGATCATAACAGTCACCTCCTTGTCTGTAATAATCGGTAGAAAATGTAAGGAAATCCATTTCCTTATATATATCGTATGTTTTTGTACAAACATTATAATATGAAGTTCATTTTTTGTCACTATATTTTCTTTAAAAAAGTTGTTGACGAGTTGGAATGTACTGTGCTATATTAGAACGGCTATGGAAGCGGTCTTTTTTGCGTGCCTGAATTTCAACAACCCAACATTGATTAGGCGGGCAAAGAAACCAATTGGTGTTTTAACACCTACAAAAATAATAATTGGAGGTGGAAGTTGTGCGAGTAAAGATAACATTGGCATGTACTGAGTGTAAACAGCGCAATTACAACATGACTAAGGAAAAGAAAGCTCATCCAGACAGAATGGAAACAAAGAAGTATTGTAAGTTCTGTAAATCACACACATTACACAAGGAAACAAAGTAATTAGTACAGTGAGGAGTATTTCATGGGTGATACTGTAAAAGCTAAGAAGCAGAAAAAGAACTGGTTCAAAGGTTTGAAAGCTGAATTTTCAAAAATTATTTGGCCAGACCGTCAGTCGCTTACTAAGGAAACTGTAGCTGTATTGGCTGTGTCCGTATTATTAGGTGTAATCATTGCAGTTGTGGATTTAATTGTCCGCTTTGGAATTGAGTTCATTGTAAAATAAGGAATAGGTGATTGTATGGATGACGCAAAATGGTATGTAGTTCACACTTACTCAGGTTATGAGAACAAGGTGAAGGCTAACATTGAGAAGACAGTTGAAAACAGAAATCTTCACGATCAGATTCTTGAAGTTATCGTTCCACTTGAAACAGTAGTGGAGATTAAGGATGGCTCTAAGAAAGCTGCTCAGAAGAAAATGTTTCCTGGATACGTTCTTGTGAAGATGGTAATGAACGACGATAGTTGGTATGTTGTCAGAAACACAAGAGGTGTTACAGGGTTTGTTGGTCCTGGATCAAAGCCAGTACCACTTACACCAACAGAAATTAAGAATCTCGGCATAAGCCTTGAGGAAGAACAGGAAGTTAAGCCTGTTATCCAGTTCGCTGGCAAGGTCGGCGATAAGGTTATGATCCTCTCTGGTGCATGGGAAGATACAGTTGGTGAGATTACCAATATTAATGAGGGCAAGCAGTGCCTTACAATTAATGTTGAGATGTTCGGTCGTGAAACACCGGTCGAGATTGATTTCACAGATGTGAAGTTATTGTAAGAAGCAGTCCCGATCCTGGGACGTGGGAGACCAGAATGAATTTGCTGAGTAAATTCATTCACAAGAATTGCACGATGGTCAATTCTTGAAGGATGGATAGCAGGGTAATATTATGATGGTCGCCAATTACCACATTTATTTTTAGGAGGTGCCAAAATGGCAAAGAAAGTAACAGGATATATTAAATTACAGATTCCTGCCGGCAAGGCTACACCAGCTCCACCAGTTGGTCCAGCACTTGGTCAGCACGGTGTTAACATCGTAGAATTCACAAAGCAGTTCAATGCTAAGACAGCAGATCAGGGAGATCTTATCATACCTGTAGTTATTACAGTTTATGCTGATAGAAGCTTCAGCTTTATTACAAAGACTCCACCTGCAGCAGTACTTCTTAAGAAGGCTTGCAACATTAAGTCAGGATCAGGCGTACCTAACAAGACTAAGGTTGCTACTATTAAGAGAGCAGAAGTTCAGAAGATCGCTGAGCTTAAGATGCCAGATCTTAACGCTGCATCTATCGAAGCAGCTACTTCTATGATCGAAGGAACAGCTAAGAGTATGGGTATCGTTGTAGAAGACTAATCTACATTTGATTCATGATTATTGTGGGAGGAAAGATAGAATCCTTCCGATATTACCACTAGGAGGTTTATAATGAAAAGAGGAAAGAAATACGTTGAGGCAGCCAAGAATATTGACCGCCAGACATTATACGAAGCAGCAGACGCTATCTCATTAGTAAAGAAGAACGCTACTGCTAAATTCGACGAGACAATCGAAGCACATATCAGAACAGGTTGTGATGGACGTCACGCTGAGCAGCAGATCAGAGGAGCTGTTGTTCTTCCACACGGAACAGGTAAGACTGTACGTGTATTAGTATTTGCTAAGGGTGCTAAGGCTGATGAGGCTCTTGCAGCTGGAGCAGATTTCGTTGGTGGCGAGGAGCTTATTCCTAAGATCCAGAACGATAACTGGTTCGAGTTCGACGTTGTTGTTGCAACTCCAGATATGATGGGTGTTGTTGGTCGTCTTGGTCGTGTACTTGGTCCTAAGGGATTAATGCCAAACCCTAAGGCTGGTACAGTTACTATGGATGTAACAAAAGCTGTTAATGATATCAAGGCTGGTAAGATCGAGTACAGACTTGACAAGACTAATATCATTCACGTGCCAATTGGTAAGGCTTCATTCACAGAGGAGCAGTTATCAGACAACTTCCAGGCTATTATGGATGCAATCGTTAAGGCTAAGCCATCTTCACTTAAGGGAGCTTATCTTAGAAGTGTAGTTCTTACTTCTACTATGGGACCTGGTGTTAAGTTAAGCACAGCCAAGTATGTGGGTTAATTAGATTTTTGATTAAAAACGGTTGACATTAATATATTTTGATAGTATACTATCAACTTGTGAGCAGCATTTTGCTGTCAACATAATATTTTGCCGTAGACAGCAGGTCCGGATTCAGTATTACTGATGATGGTTAAAGGTAACACGCCTACCGAGGATTTAAGGATTTGATTAATTATTCCCTCTCTGTCTTTGGCAGAGAGGGTTTTGTTTGTAGGGAAACTATAGACGAATAATCTTCACTTAGGCAAAATCGCTTCTATATGAAGCAAGAATCTAACAGGAGGTAATTATTCATGGCTATTTTAAAGAATGTAGGCCTTAAAACATCTACTATCGATGAGATTAAAGATAACTTTGACGGCGCTCAGGGCGTTGTTGTAGTTAACTACAGTGGTCTTACAGTAGAACAGGATACACAGCTTCGTAAGCAGTTAAGAGAAGCTGGTGTGGTTTATAAGGTTTATAAGAACACTTTAGTAAAGAGAGTTGTTGCTGGAACAGAGTTCGAGCCAATTGCTGATACTCTTGAAGGAACTAATGCTATTGCATTCTGCAAGACAGATGCTACAGCACCTGCAAGAATCTTAGCTAACTTTGCTAAGACAGCTGATGCTCTTGAGTTAAAGTGTGGCGTTGTTGAAGGAACATTCTACGATGCAGCAGGTATCGCTACAATCGCTACTATCCCTTCAAGAGAGGAACTTCTTTCAAAGTTACTTGGAAGTATCCAGTCACCTATTACAAACTTTGCTCGTGTTATTAAGCAGATTGCTGAGAAGAACGAGGAAGTTGCTTAATCAGTTTAACACTGAATTAACTATGAAAGCAGCATAGATGCTCTTTCAATTCTAGAATAATATTAAAAAGGAGATTATAATAATGACAACACAGGAAATCATTGAAGTTATTAAAGGTTTATCAGTATTAGAGCTTAACGATTTAGTTAAGGCTTGTGAAGAAGAATTCGGCGTATCTGCAGCAGCAGGCGTTGTAGTTGCAGCAGCAGGTGCTGGCGCAGCAGCAGCTGAGGAGAAGACAGAATTTGATGTAGAGCTTACAGAAGCTGGAGATCAGAAGGTTAAGGTTATCAAGGTTGTTCGTGAAATCACAGGTCTTGGATTAAAGGAAGCTAAGGACGTTGTTGATGGCGCACCTAAGGTTGTTAAGGAGCAGGCTTCTAAGGAAGAGGCTGAGGAAATCAAGAAGAAGCTTGAAGAAGTTGGAGCTAAGGTTACTCTTAAGTAATTCGCTTGATTGTTCTAATGAATATAATAAGAAAGACAGCGGGCCTTCACGGCTCCTGTCTTTTCTTTTTTCTATAAATCACATCTTTATTTTATTATGCCAGCTATGGCAGAAACACTATTATCTTTATACAATTCTAAATATTCATGGAAATTTTCAAAAATCCCTTGACATATATATATCTTTGATGTATTATGGACAATGCACTATTGTGGTAAATTGTGCTTATTCTTTGCACATTTACTGATAATGTAATATATTAATGTGAAGAAAACTAAGGGGTGAAACGTCAATGGAGAAAAACAGATTACGCCCAATAACGTCGGGCAAGGCAATGCGTATGAGTTTCTCAAGACAGAAAGAAGTTCTTGAGATGCCTAACCTTATTGAGGTGCAGAAGGATTCTTACCAGTGGTTTTTGAATGAAGGCTTGAAAGAGGTCTTTGATGACATATCTCCAATTGCAGACTATAATGGAAGATTAAGTCTGGAATTCGTAGATTTTGCGTTATGTGAAGACGAAGTTAAGTATTCAATTGAAGAGTGTAAAGAAAGAGATGCTACATATGCAGCGCCTCTTAAGGTTACAGTAAGACTTCATAACAAAGAGACAGAAAGCATCAGCGAGCATGAGATTTTCATGGGAGACCTGCCATTAATGACTAAGACAGGTACATTTGTAATTAATGGTGCTGAACGAGTTATTGTCAGCCAGTTGGTACGTTCACCTGGTATTTATTATGATATACAGAAAGATAAGTATGGTAAGATTTTCTTGTACAGCTGTCAGGTAATTCCTAACAGAGGTGCATGGTTAGAGTATGAAACAGATGCTAATGATATATTCTATGTTAAGGTTGACCGTAATAAGAAGGTTCCTATTACTGTTCTTATCAGAGCATTAGGATTTGGTACTAATGCGGAGATTCTTGATATTTTTGGCGAGGAACCTAAGCTTCTTGCTACTATGGAGAAGGATACTTCTACTAACTATCAGGAAGGTATTCTTGAACTTTATAAGAAGTTAAGACCGGGAGAACCATTATCTGTAGAGAGTGCTGAAGCACTTATTTCAGGTATGTTCTTTGACCCGAGAAGATATGATCTTGCACACGTAGGAAGATATAAGTTTAATAAGAAGCTTTCTTTCAAGAGCAGAATTACAGGACAGGTTCTTGCTGAGGATGTTGTTGATGAGAACGGAACTGTTATTGCAACAGCAGGTGAGAAGCTTACAAGAGAATCAGCACAGGCTATTCAGGATGCAGCTGTTCCTTCAGTATTCATTACTGTAGAAGTTAAGGCTGCTGATGGTACAGTATCTGACAGAGTTGTTAAGATTCTTTCTAACCGTGCGGTTGATATTACTAAATGGGTTGATATCAGCGAAGAAGAAGCTAAGGAGCTTGGTGTAACAGAGTATGTATACTATCCTGTTCTTGCACAGATTCTTGCTGAGAATGAATCTTTAGAGGATATTAAGGAAGCTATTACTAAGAACATTGCTGACCTTATTCCTAAGCATATTACAGTAGAAGATATTCTTGCTTCTATTAATTATAATATGCACCTTGAATATGGTGTTGGTACTAAGGATGATATCGATCACCTTGGAAACAGACGTATCAGAGCTGTAGGAGAGCTTCTTCAGAACCAGTTCAGAATTGGTATCTCAAGAATGGAAAGAGTTGTCCGTGAGAGAATGTCTACACAGGATCTTAGCGGAATATCTCCACAGTCACTTATTAATATTAAGCCTGTAACAGCTGCTATTAAGGAATTCTTCGGAAGTTCGCAGTTGTCACAGTTCATGGATCAGAATAACCCTCTTAGTGAGATTACTCATAAGAGACGTCTTTCAGCCCTTGGTCCTGGTGGTCTTTCAAGAGATCGTGCAGGTTTCGAGGTTCGAGATGTACACTATACCCATTATGGTAGAATGTGTCCTATCGAGACTCCTGAAGGACCTAACATTGGTCTTATTAACTCTCTTGCATCTTATGCAAGAATTAATGAATATGGATTTGTTGAAGCTCCTTATCGTATTGTAGATAAGTCTGATCCTAAGAATCCAAGAGTTACTGATGAAGTGCGTTACTTCACAGCTGATGAGGAAGATGATTTCCATGTAGCACAGGCTAATGCTGAGATTGATGAGAATGGTTATTTCGTAAGAAATACTGTATCTGGACGTTACAGAGAAGAAACTTCTCAGTTCGATAAGAGCCAGATTGATCTTATGGATGTATCTCCTAAGATGGTATTCTCAGTTGCTACATCAATGATTCCATTCCTTCAGAATGATGACTGTACACGTGCCCTCATGGGTTCTAACATGCAGCGTCAGGCCGTACCTCTTCTTATGACAGAAGCTCCTGTTATCGGAACTGGTATTGAGAATAAGACTGCTGTTGACTCAGGCGTATGTGTAGTTGCAGAGGCTGATGGTGTTGTTCTTTCTTCTGAATCTAACAAGATTGTTATCAGAGAGAAAGATGGCAAGGCGCGCGAATACAAGCTTACTAAGTTCTCAAGAAGTAACCAGAGTAACTGCTATAACCAGAGACCTATTGTTTTCAAGGGTGATGAGGTTAAGGCAGGAGATGTTATTGCTGATGGTCCATCTACATCTAATGGTGAGATTGCCCTCGGTAAGAACCCTCTTATCGGTTTCATGACTTGGGAAGGTTATAACTACGAGGATGCTGTACTTCTTAGTGAGCGTCTCGTAAGAGATGATGTGTATACATCTATTCATATTGAAGAATATGAGACAGAAGCAAGAGATACTAAGTTAGGACCTGAAGAGATTACAAGAGATCTTCCTTCAACAGGTTCAGACGCTGTAAAGGATCTTGATGAGAACGGTATTATCCGCGTTGGTGCTGAGGTAAGAGCCGGAGATATTCTTGTTGGAAAGGTTACTCCTAAGGGAGAGACAGAGCTTACTGCTGAAGAGAGACTTCTTAGAGCTATCTTTGGTGAGAAAGCAAGAGAAGTAAGAGATACTTCACTTAAGGTACCTCATGGTGCTTATGGTATCGTCGTTGCTGTTAAGACATTTACAAGAGAGAACGGAGATGAACTCTCACCAGGAGTTAACAAATCTGTTCGTATATATATTGCACAGAAGAGAAAGATTGGCGTTGGTGATAAGATGGCTGGTCGTCATGGTAACAAGGGTGTCGTTTCAAGAGTACTTCCTGTTGAAGATATGCCATTCCTTCCTAATGGCCGTCCTCTTGATATCGTACTTAACCCACTGGGCGTTCCTTCACGAATGAACATTGGACAGGTCCTTGAGATTCATTTAAGTCTTGCTGCCAAGGTACTTGGATTTAACATTTCTACACCAGTATTCGATGGTGCAGATGAGAATGATATTATGGATACTCTTGATATGGCAAATGCTTATGCTAACCATCCATTCGATGATGAAGAGCTTGCAGCCCAGAAGGCTGAGGCTGAGAAGAATGGCGAAGAATATCCTGAGGATATGGTTACATTTACAGCACAGTATAAAGATGTTCTTAATAAAGAGGTATTTGATTACCTTTCAGAACACAGAGATCACAGAGCTGAGTGGAAGGGTGTTCCAATCGGCCGTGATGGTAAGGTAAGACTTAGAGATGGTAGAACAGGTGAGTACTTTGACAGTCCTGTAACTATCGGATTCATGCATTACTTAAAGCTTCATCATCTTGTTGATGATAAGATTCATGCACGTTCAACTGGTCCATACTCACTTGTAACTCAGCAGCCACTTGGTGGTAAGGCTCAGTTCGGTGGACAGAGATTCGGAGAGATGGAGGTTTGGGCACTTGAGGCTTATGGTGCTGCATATACTCTTCAGGAAATCCTTACTGTTAAGTCTGATGATGTTGTAGGACGAGTTAAGACTTACGAAGCTATTATTAAGGGTGAGAATATTCCTGAACCGGGAGTTCCAGAATCATTCAAGGTTCTTCTTAAGGAACTTCAGTCACTCGCACTTGATGTAAGAGTTCTTGATCAGGACAACAACGAAGTAAGACTTCTTGAGAGTTCTGAATATGAAGTTACTGATTTCAAGAAGGTTCTTGATGAAGGTAACGGATATAGAAGAAACAGCAGAGAGGAAGAGGCAGAGTACAAGGCTGGCGGTATGTCAACAGTTACTCTCAATGAAGATGGAACAGAAGATGCTGTAGATTCAGATGATGACGCTGATTTCGATATGGCCGATGATTTTGATGATGATTACGGCGATGGCAATTCAGATGAATATTAATTAGAAGGGAGCACTATAATGGCAGAAGAAATTAAATCAAATAAGTCAATGAAATTTGATAAGATTCAGATTAAGCTTGCTTCTCCTGAGAATATTTTGGAGTGGTCTCATGGTGAGGTTACCAAACCTGAAACAATTAACTATAGAACACTTAAGCCAGAAAAGGACGGACTTTTCTGCGAAAGAATATTTGGTCCTAGCAAGGACTGGGAGTGCCACTGCGGTAAGTATAAGAAGATTAAGGACAAGGGTATTGTCTGCGATAAATGTGGTGTTGAGGTTACTAAGGCCAGCGTAAGAAGAGACCGTATGGGTCATATCCATCTTGCTGCACCAGTATCTCACATCTGGTACTTCAAGGGTATTCCTAGCCGCATGGATCTCATTCTTGATATTGGTCCTAAGAACCTTGAAAAGGTATTATATTTTGCTTCATATATTGTAATTGATCCAGGTGAAACAGATATTCCTTTCAAGAAGATTCTTTCAGAGACTGAATACAGAGAACTCTGTGAGCAGTACGGAAGCAAGGCTTTCCGTGTTGGTATGGGAGCTGAGGCAATCCTCGAGCTCCTCCAGATGGTTAACCTTGAAGAAGAAGAAGTAAGACTTAAGGAAGAACTTGCTAACACTACTTCTCAGAAGGCTGCCAGACTTATAAAGAGAATTGAAGTTGTTGAAGCATTTAAGAATGCAGGAACTAAGCCTGAGTGGATGATTCTTACAGAAATCCCTGTAATTCCACCAGATTTAAGACCTATGGTCCAGCTTGATGGTGGACGTTTTGCAACTTCAGATCTTAATGATCTTTACAGAAGAATTATTAACAGAAATAACAGACTTGCAAGACTTCTTGAGCTTGGAGCTCCTGAAATTATTGTACGTAACGAGAAGAGAATGCTTCAGGAAGCTGTTGATGCTCTTATCGATAATGGACGTAGAAATGGTCGTCCAGTAACAGGTCCTGGTAACAGAGCACTTAAGTCTTTATCAGATTTATTAAAGGGTAAGCAGGGACGTTTCAGACAGAACCTTCTTGGTAAGCGAGTTGACTACTCAGGACGTTCAGTTATCGTAGTAGGACCAGAACTTAAGATTTACCAGTGTGGTCTTCCTAAAGAGATGGCTATTGAGTTATTCAAGCCATTTGTTATGAGAGAGCTTGTAAGACGTAATCTTGCAGATAATATTAAGAAAGCTAAGAAGAGCGTAGAACATCTTGAGCCAGAAGTATGGGATGTACTTGAAGACGTTATTAAAGAACATCCAGTTATGCTTAACCGTGCTCCTACACTTCACAGACTTGGTATTCAGGCTTTCGAGCCAATCCTTGTAGAAGGAAAGGCTATTAAGCTTCATCCACTTGTATGTACAGCGTTCAATGCCGATTTCGATGGTGACCAGATGGCTGTCCATCTTCCGCTTTCTGTTGAGGCTCAGGCTGAGTGTAGATTTATGCTTCTTTCACCTAACAACCTTCTTAAGCCATCTGATGGTGGTCCTGTTGCCGTTCCTTCACAGGATATGGTACTTGGTATTTACTACCTTACACAGGAAAGACCAGGTGCAAAGGGTGAGGGCAAGATTTTCAAGAGCATTAATGAAGCAGTTCTTGCTTATGAGAATGGTATAATTACATTACATGCCAAGATTATGGTTCATGTAACTAAGAATGTTAACGGAGAAGAGCTTTCAGGTAATATTGAGTCTACACTTGGAAGACTTATATTTAATGAGATTCTCCCTCAGGATTTAGGATATGTTGACAGAAGCAAGGAAGAGAATTTATTACTTCCAGAAGTTGATTTCCATGTAGGAAAGAAGCAGCTTAAGGATATCTTACAGCATGTTATCAATACTCATGGTACTACAACAACTGCAGAAGTTCTTGATGATATCAAGGCTATGGGTTATAAGTACTCTACAAGAGCTGCCATGACTGTTTCTATTTCTGAGATGACAGTGCCACCAGTTAAGAAGCAGCTTCTTGCTGAGGCAGAAAAGAAAGTTGAACAGATTACTGTTAAATATAACAGAGGTCAGGCTACTGACGAGGAAAGACATAAGAATGTTATCCGCGTATGGCAGGAGACTGATGATAAGATTAAGGATGCCCTTCTTCAGGGTCTTGATAAATATAACAACATCTTCATGATGGCTGACTCAGGTGCCCGTGGTTCTAACCAGCAGATTAAGCAGTTAGCAGGTATGCGTGGTTTGATGGCTGATACATCAGGTAACACTATCGAACTTCCTATCAAGTCAAACTTCCGTGAAGGTCTTGATGTTCTGGAATACTTTATTTCAGCTCACGGTGCCCGTAAAGGACTTTCAGATACAGCCCTTCGTACAGCCGATTCAGGATACCTTACAAGAAGACTTGTTGATGTTTCTCAGGATCTTATTATCAGAGAGACAGATTGTAGCGCAGGTAAGCAGATACCTGGTATGTATGTTTACTCATTTGTTAATAACAGAGCTACTAACTCAAGTGATGCCAAGGAAGATATCCTTGAGCCATTACAGGAGCGTATTACAGGAAGATACTTAGCTGAGGATATTGTTGACCCGGCTACAGGCGAGGTTATTGTTGAAGCTAACCATCTTGTAACTCCTAAGAGAGCAGAAGCTATTATTAAGACTGGTGTTGATAAGGTTAAGATTAGAACAATCCTTACTTGCCGTTCACACATTGGTGTATGTGCTAAATGTTATGGAACTAACATGGCAACTGGTCAGACTGTTCAGGTTGGTGAAGCTGTTGGTATTATCGCAGCCCAGTCAATCGGTGAGCCTGGTACACAGCTTACTATGAGAACATTCCATACAGGTGGTGTTGCCGGTGATAATATTACTCAGGGTCTTCCTAGAGTAGAAGAGCTTTTCGAAGCAAGAAAGCCTAAGATGCTTGCTGTACTTGCTGAGTTTGGCGGAACTGTAAGTATTGTTAAGACTGAGAAGAAGACTGAAATCGTTATAACTGATGATGAAGGTAATTCAAAGGCTTATCCATTATCTAAGGATACAAGAGAAAAGGTTGTTGAAGGACAGGTTGTTGCTAAGGGTGAGGAAATCACAGAGGGTTCTGAGAATCCACATGATATCGTAAGAATTCTTGGTGTAAGAGCTGTTCAGGATTATCTCCTTCGTGAAGTTCAGAAGGTTTACCGTATCCAGGGTGTTGATATCAATGATAAGCATATTGAGCTTATCGTTCGTCAGATGCTTAAGAAGATAGTTGTTGATGAAGCTGGAGATTCTAAGTTCCTTCCAGGATCACAGGTTGATACAATTGAGTTCCAGGAAGTTAATGAGAGACTTGAGGAAGAAGGAAAGACACCTGCTACAGGTACTCCGATTATCCTTGGTATTACTAAGGCTTCACTTGCTTCTACATCATTTATGTCAGCTGCCTCATTCCAGGAGACAACTAAGGTTCTTACAGATGCAGCTATTAACGGAAAGATTGATCCACTTATTGGTCTTAAAGAGAATGTTATTATTGGTAAGCTTATCCCTGCCGGTACAGGTATGAAGCGTTATCAGGATATCAAGATCAGTTCTACAGATAACTACATTGAAGAAGATGAAGATGAGTCTGGTGAAGACGAGCTTGTTTTCACACAGGAAGATTAATTCTTTATAGAAACTTATGGCGTGTCAGATTGATAAAATCTGGCACGCTTTTGTCTTTTTTTGAAAAAATGCTTGACACTGAATTTGCAAATATATATACTAATAAAGCGTGCGAATAGGCAAGTACTATTTTTGCGCTGTTTTGGTGACAAAACATTTTCTTAGTTGATACTAAGATGCAACCATTCATTATTCTAATTTCGGGAGGTGAAAACGGAATGCCAACATTTAACCAGTTAGTAAAACAGGGAAGAAAGACTGCAGTAAAGAAGTCTACAGCACCAGCTCTTCAGAAGGGTTATAACTCACTTCAGAAGAAGGCAACAGATATCTCTTCTCCACAGAAGAGAGGTGTTTGTACAGCTGTTAAGACTGCTACACCTAAGAAGCCTAACTCAGCTCTTAGAAAGATTGCCAGAGTACGTCTTTCTAATGGTATCGAGGTAACATCTTACATCCCAGGTGAGGGACACAATCTTCAGGAACACAGCGTTGTTCTTATAAGAGGTGGAAGAGTAAAGGATTTACCAGGTACAAGATACCACATCATCAGAGGAACACTTGATACAGCAGGTGTTGCAAAGAGAAGACAGGCTCGTTCTAAGTACGGTGCTAAGAGACCTAAGGACGCTAAGTAATTAAGCCTGAATTAAGACACGCATTTATATGAATGCATGCAAGTTTTACAATTTGCAAGAGTCGGATTCGAAAGAATCTGATTTTTACGAACAAATTAAATTTTGAATTGTGCCGGAATTAGATTAATCAAGAGGTTGCAGGTTAATATATACGGCGCGAACACATTTTTTATTTGTGAGTACCTATGATTTAATAAATTTATTAAGGAGGGAAGAACCGTGCCACGTAAAGGACATACACAGAAAAGAGATGTATTAGCAGATCCTATTTACAACAATAAGGTAGTTACTAAGCTTATCAACAACATTATGCTTGATGGTAAGAGAGGAGTAGCTCAGAAGATTGTTTACGGTGCTTTTGATAGAGTTGCAGCTAAGACTGAGAGACCAGCTATCGAAGTATTTGAAGAAGCTATGAACAATATTATGCCAGTTCTTGAAGTTAAGGCTAGACGTATCGGTGGAGCTACTTACCAGGTACCTATCGAAGTTAAGCCAGACAGAAGACAGGCTTTAGCTCTTCGTTGGATGACTACATTCTCTAGAGCAAGAGGCGAGAAGACTATGGAAGAAAGACTCGCTAACGAAATTCTTGATGCAGCTAACAACACAGGTGCATCAGTAAAGAGAAAAGAAGATATGCACAAGATGGCAGAAGCAAACAAGGCTTTTGCTCATTACAGATTCTAATTATAATTATAGGAGGTTTTATCCATGGCTGGAAGAGAATATCCATTGGAGAGAACCAGAAATATCGGAATTATGGCTCATATTGATGCTGGTAAGACAACATTAACAGAGCGTATCCTTTATTATACTGGTGTTAATCACAAGATTGGTGATACTCATGAAGGTACTGCTACTATGGACTGGATGGCCCAGGAGCAGGAGAGAGGTATCACAATCACTTCAGCTGCTACAACATGTCACTGGACACCTGAGAAAGAGGGTAAGCCAGATAAGACACAGCCAGAATACCGTATTAACATTATCGATACTCCAGGACACGTTGACTTCACAGTAGAGGTTGAGCGTTCACTTAGAGTACTTGATGGTGCCGTAGGTGTATTCGATGCACAGAACGGTGTTGAGCCACAGTCAGAGAATGTATGGCGTCAGGCTGATAAGTACAATGTACCTCGTATGGCTTTCATGAACAAGATGGATAAGATGGGTGCTGATTTCTTCGGATCATGCAACCAGCTTATTACAAAGCTTGGAAAGAATCCTGTACTTGTACAGATTCCTATCGGTAAGGAAGATGACTTCCAGGGTATTATCGACTTATTCGAGATGAAGGCTTATGTCTTCAACGGAGATAAGGGTGATGATATCGCTGTTGGTGAGATTCCAGACGATTTAAAAGATCAGGCTCAGGAATATCATGACAAGCTCGTTGAGCAGTGTGCTGAACTTGATGAAGACCTTATGGAGAAGTTCTTTAATGATGAGGAAATTTCAGTTCCAGAGTTAAAGGCTGCTTTAAGAAAGGGTACTATCGAGGGTACAGCTATTCCTTGTCTTTGCGGTACAGCTTATAAGAACAAGGGTGTTCAGAAGCTTCTTGATGCTGTTATCGAGTACATGCCAGCTCCTACAGATATCCCAGATATCACAGGTGTTGACGAAGACGGTAACGAAGTAACAAGAAAGTCATCTGATGAAGAGCCATTTGCAGCTCTTGCATTCAAGATTATGACTGATCCATTCGTTGGTAAGTTAGCATTCTTCAGAGTTTACTCAGGTACATTAAACGGTGGTTCATATGTACTTAACTCTAATAAGAATAAGAAAGAAAGAGTTGGCCGTATCCTTCAGATGCACGCTAACCAGAGAAAAGAAATTGATAAGGTTTACTCAGGAGATATCGCTGCTGCAGTAGGCCTTAAGGTTACAGTAACAGGTGATACTATCTGTGATGAAGCACATCCAGTTATCTTAGAGTCTATGGAATTCCCAGAGCCAGTTATCGAGCTTGCTATCGAGCCAAAGACTAAGAATGATCAGGGTAAGATGGGTGAAGCTTTAGCAAAGCTTGCTGAAGAAGATCCTACATTCCGTGCTCATACAGATCAGGAAACAGGTCAGACAATCATCGCTGGTATGGGTGAGCTTCACCTTGATATCATCGTTGACAGACTTCTTCGTGAGTTCAAGGTAGAGGCTAACGTTGGTGCACCTCAGGTTGCTTACAGAGAGTGCTTTACTAAGGCAGTTGATGTTGATAGTAAGTATGCTAAGCAGTCAGGTGGACGTGGTCAGTATGGTCACTGTAAAGTACGTTTCTCACCACTTGAAGCTAACGTTGATAAGTTTGATGTTGAGACAAAGAACACAGTATTAATTAACGAACCTCCAGTACTCTTCTGTGAGTCTTCAGTAGTTGGTGGTGCTATTCCTAAGGAATATATCCCTTCAGTTGCTGACGGTATCAGAGAAGCTGCTAATTCAGGTATCTTAGCTGGATTCCCAGTTCTCGGACTTAGAGCAGATATTTACGATGGTTCATACCATGAAGTCGATTCTTCAGAAATGGCATTCCACATTGCTGGTTCTATGGCATTCAAGGATGCTATGGCTAAGGCAGCACCTGCCCTTCTTGAGCCTATCATGAAGGTTGAGGTTACTATGCCAGAAGAATACATGGGTGATGTAATCGGTGATATCAACTCACGTAGAGGACGTATTGAGGGTATGGAAGATATCTCAGGTGGTAAGATGATTAAAGCATTCGTTCCACTTGCTGAGATGTTCGGATATGCTACTGACCTTCGTTCTAAGACACAGGGTCGTGGTAACTACTCTATGTTCTTCGATAAGTATGAGCAGGCTCCAAAGTCTGTTCAGGATAAGGTTATTTCTGATAGAAATAAGTAATAACTATAAAAATATAGTTGAAATATTTCAGCAAATGAAATATAATAAATATCAGCTATGACAAAGCCCGAGGGGGATACCCCTCAGGGTAATCTAAATATTTTTAGGAGGATTTTAAACAATGGCAAAGGCTAAATTTGAGAGAACAAAACCACATTGTAACATTGGTACAATCGGACACGTAGATCACGGTAAGACTACATTAACAGCTGCTATCACAAAGACTCTTCATGAGAGACTTGGTACAGGTGAGGCTGTTGCATTCGAGAATATTGATAAGGCACCAGAGGAAAGAGAAAGAGGTATCACTATCTCTACAGCTCACGTTGAGTACGAGACAGAGAAGAGACACTATGCACACGTTGACTGTCCAGGACATGCTGATTATGTAAAGAACATGATCACAGGTGCTGCTCAGATGGATGCAGGTATCCTTGTTGTTGCTGCTACTGATGGTGTTATGGCTCAGACAAGAGAGCATATCCTTCTTGCTCGTCAGGTTGGTGTTCCTTACATCGTTGTATTCATGAACAAGTGTGATATGGTTGATGATCCAGAACTTCTTGAATTAGTAGATATGGAAATCAGAGAACTTCTTAACGAGTACGGATTCCCAGGAGATGATACTCCAATCATCCAGGGTTCAGCTCTTAAGGCTCTTGAAGATCCTAACAGCGAATGGGGAGATAAGATCCTTGAGCTTATGCATACTATTGATGAGTATGTTCCAGATCCAGAAAGAGATACAGATAAGCCATTCCTTATGCCTGTAGAGGACGTATTCTCTATCACAGGACGTGGTACTGTTGCTACTGGTAGAGTAGAGAGAGGTGTTCTCCACGTTAATGAGGAAGTTGAAATCGTTGGTATCCATGAAGATATCCGTAAGGTAGTTGTAACTGGTATCGAGATGTTCAGAAAGCTTCTTGATGAGGCTCAGCCAGGTGATAACATTGGTGCACTTCTTAGAGGTGTTCAGAGAGACGAAATCCAGAGAGGACAGGTTCTCTGCAAGCCAGGTTCAATCACACCACACCACAAGTTTACAGCTCAGGTTTACGTATTAACAAAGGACGAGGGTGGACGTCATACTCCATTCTTCAACAACTACAGACCACAGTTCTACTTCAGAACAACTGATGTAACTGGTGTTTGTGAGCTTCCAGCTGGTACAGAAATGTGCATGCCTGGTGATAACGTAGAGATGACAGTTGAACTTATCCATAACGTAGCTATGGAGCAGGGTCTTCGTTTCGCTATCCGTGAGGGTGGTAGAACAGTTGGTTCTGGTGCTGTTGCTACAATCATTGAGTAATTGTTATTAATACAGTTCTTTCAAGGGTTTCCGAGCTTATCGGAAACCCTTTTTTGTGCGAGCAGCTCCTTGAGAAGTCATGGGCAGTTCGCAGTCGTGCTCGCGAAGTAATGAGCTAGAATATGATAAAAAGAGGAGTACAACATGCTATACATAATGCGTCATGGAAGGACGGACTGGAATGTACGTCATAAATTGCAGGGAAGAACAGATATACCGCTTAATGATGAAGGCAGAATGATGGCGGCAGAGGCTGGGAAACAGTATTCAGATATACATATTGACATATGTTACTCATCTCCTTTAGAAAGAGCAAAAGAAACGGCAGAGATTTTCTTGAAGGGAAGAAGTGTTCCTGTGTATACAGATGACAGACTTGTTGAGATGGGATTTGGAGTATATGAAGGAATAGAGAATTCATTTGCTATAGATGACTGTCCAATTAATACTCTTTTTAAGAAGCCTGAGAAGTATGTTACAGTTGAAGGTGGAGAAAGCTTTGAAGAACTTTTTGCAAGGACAGGGGAGTTTATAGACAATGTAGTTATGCCACAGGTAAATAAAGGAAAAGATATTTTGATTGTTGGTCATGGTGCTATGAACTGCAGTATTATAGCAAAATTCAGAGGAACACAACTGGATAAATTCTGGGATGGAAAGACTGATAATTGTCAGGTGGTAAAACTGATATAATGTTAAGATGTGACAAGAGATTTGGAAACATTTAAACAAAGATAGGAAGAGATGCACAGCCAGGCTGTCTATATTATAGAATAATTAAGGGAGGACAATATTGTCCTCCCTTTAGTCATGTTATTAGTTTGATTTAATATTGTGCCTTGCATTAAGCTTCTTGGCACAATGTATGAATGCAGGAAATAAAAATGCGTCAGCAGCAATCCAAGCGATTGGTGAGGCGAGGCATGCACCCATGAATCCAATACTTGGAATAAGTATGATGGCTGCAAATGCACGGCCAATCATCTCTAAGATACCAGCTGATATTGCAAATACTGAGAAGCCCATACCCTGTATGCAGAAGCGGACTACATTAACACCTGTAAGCGGAATGTAGAAGCATGCAGATGCAAGGATGAACTGTCTTGTAAGAGCAATTATTGTTGTCTCTGATGCATTAACGAATAATAATGCAATATAATCTGTAGTGAAATACAGTGCAATAAGAGAAAGAACACTGTATACTGAACCGATTATCATAGCGGAGCGTACGCCCTGACCAAGTCTTTTAATCTTGGCAGCTCCAACATTCTGTCCGGCATAGGTTGCCATGGTTGAGCCGAGTGCATCAAATGGACAACAGGTAAAGTTAAACATCTTAGAACCGGCAGTCATTGCGGCTACATATGTTGAACCAAGTGTATTGACAGCAGCCTGAAGGATTGTACTTCCGATGGCTGTTATTGAATACTGGAGTCCCATAGGAACACCGTTCATACACAGGTTGGTGATGAATCTTCTATCAAGTACCCTTTCTGATTTGTCACCTTTTAAGATGTCATATTTCTTATACATATATATAAGGCAGGTAAGTCCCGAAATTAACTGTGATGTTACAGTTGCCCAGCCAGCTCCGGCAACACCCATCTTACATACAAGAATAAGAAAGAAATCAAGTACTACATTTATTATTGAAGAAAGCACAAGGAAAACTACAGGTGTCTTACTATCGCCAAGCGAACGGATAACACCGGACACCATGTTGTACAGGAATACAGTTGGGATTCCTATGAATATAACTACTATGTAATTATAGGCATGGTCAATAATATCTGCCGGAGTATTCATGATAATAAGTATCCTGCGGCAGAATATTACGGATGCAAGCGTAAGCACTATGGCAAACACAATACTGCAGATATATCCGTTAAATACATATTTTCTAAGGTCAGCAGGCTTCTTTGCACCAAAGCATTGGGCAACCGGAATCACGAATCCGTTACAGACTCCCATACAGAAACCGATTATCATGAAGTTGATAGAACCTGTTGCTCCAACACCGGCAAGAGCTTCAACACCGAGAGTTTTACCAACGATTATTGTGTCAACAAGGTTGTAGAATTGCTGAAACAGCATTCCGAACAGCATTGGAACTGCAAATCCAAGAATATGCTTGGAAGGCGAACCATTTGTCATGTCTTTTACCATAGGATTTCCTCACTTTCGTATATTTATAAAGCCAAATGATTATACTATATTTTTACAAACTGTCAAACTGATTTTGCACGAATTTGAATTAATTTAACGAATTATTGTCTTAATATGAAATGTCTGTTAAAATGCATAGGTAATATTTATGCGGAGGCAGACATGAAGAAAACTTTTGATGTTAAGAGACTTACAACGCTGGCATTACTTACAACAATTGCACTGACAATATTTGTTGTGGAATCAGCGATACCTACGCTTGTTCCAATACCAGGAGTTAAATTAGGACTTGCTAATATAGTCACACTTTTTGTATTAAAAAGGTATAAATTCAGTGATGCAGCTATTGTGCTGGCTATGAGAATTATACTGGCTACAATATTTACAGGGCAGGCGGTATCATTTATATATAGTGTAAGTGGTGGATTCTTATGCCTTATTGTGATGGCAGCTGTTAATAAATTGCTTAGGGGACAGTATATATTTCTTACGGGAATACTTGGCGCGGTGTCGCACAATGCAGGTCAGATTCTTGCTGCATTTTTCATACTCAGATTGTCAGGTATATTTGCGTATATGCCGTTTCTTGTGATAAGCGGTGTAATAACAGGCCTGTTTACGGGACTTGTGTGCTTCTTTGCAGACAAATATATTCCTAAAAAATATACTATGTAGCAGATGGAGGAGATTGTGAAAAAAAGAGTTGTTGCAGTGGTGGCTGTGATTGTCCTGCTTGTCGGGGCAAGTGTGGCTTCTATTATATATATGAAATCAGGAAAGAATGATGGTAGTAAGACCGCTTATATATACAGAGATAACGAATTGTTAAGAACTGTTTCGTTAGATGATGTTAAGAATCCGTACACGTTCAGGATTGAATACGGAGATGGAGAGTATAATGATATTCTTGTCGAGAATGGAAAGATTAAGATTGCTGATGCAAGCTGTCCGGATAAGCTGTGTGTGAACATGGGCTATATATCTGAGCCTTTAATGCCAATCACATGTCTGCCTAATCATCTTGTTATCAGAATTGTGAATGACGGCGAAGAATCGCCGTCACTCGATGGTGTTGTGTATTAATTATTTCATCCAGCGGCCAGAAGCTCCACATGGAAGTACAAGTCCGTTACTTGAAACAGGAAGACCTACTTCCTGTGAATCACAGTGTCCGCCAAAGCTCTTAAGTTCTGTGCTTAACATATAAGTAAGAACGGCTGGCTGAAGACCTGTAGTGTATGAATTAATAAGGAAAAATAATGGTTCATCAGAAAGAAGCTGTGCACAAAGCTTAACAAGTGGGTGTATGGCTTCTTCTATTTTCCAGATTTCTCCTTTAGGACCACGTCCATATGAAGGTGGATCCATGATGATTGCGTCGTAATGGTTGCCTCTTCTTATCTCTCTTTCTACAAACTTTACACAGTCATCAACTATCCAGCGGATAGGCTTGTCAATAAGTCCTGAAGACTGTGCATTTTCTTTAGCCCATGCGACTATACCCTTAGAAGCATCTACATGTGTAACATTAGCACCAGCGGCTGCACATGCAAGTGTTGCTCCACCTGTATAAGCAAACAGGTTAAGAACCTTTACAGGTTCGCTGCCACGCTTTTTCCTGGCATCAGAGATTATCTTTCCAAACCAGTCCCAGTTAGCAGCCTGCTCAGGGAATATTCCTGTGTGCTTGAAGCTGAATGGCTTTAAGTTGAATGTCAGCTCCTGTTCAAATGAAGGACTGTTGTAGTGAATCTGCCACTGCTGTGGAAGGTCAAAGAACTCCCATTCTCCGCCGCCCTTAGAACTTCTGTGGTAATGACCGTTCATATTCTTCCAGCCACGCTCTTTCTTAGGAGTGTCCCATATTACCTGTGGGTCCGGGCGTACAAGAATATACTTGCCCCAGCGTTCAAGTTTTTCACCTTTAGAGGTATCTATTACTTCATAATCTTTCCAGTTATCAGCTATAAACATAATTAAGTATCCTTTTCTATATAAAAATATGTTGCAGTTTGGTACCGCATTTGTTATTAAATAATTATATACGAAAATATTAATAACTGCAATCGTGCAAAAATGTTTTGAACAGCTGTGTTTTATGTTAATATATTTCTATCGAAATCTGATTAAGGGGCGATGCATATTGAAAAATGTTAGTTTAAAGAATATACAGAAGGATATTGTATCAGGAATAATTGTTGCACTTGTGTCAATTCCTATATCAATGGGGTATGCACAGATTGCGGGACTGCCTGCTGTGTATGGTCTGTACTGCTCTATTCTGCCAGTGCTTATATATGGACTTGTGACATCTTCGCCGCAGTTTGTGTTGGGAGTGGATGCAACTCCGGCGGCACTTGTCGGTGGAACACTTGCAACGCTTGGGATAGTGTCAGGTTCTGAGGAGGCGAAGGCAGTAGTTCCGTCGATAACTTTAGTTGCAGCATTGTGGCTGCTGCTTTTCTTCTTTATCAAAGCAGGCCGTATTGTCAATTACATATCGACACCTGTAATGGGTGGATTTATAAGCGGTATTGGTGTGACAATAATTCTTATGCAGACTGCGAAGCTGTTTGGCGGTAATGCGGGAACAGGAGAGGCAATAAAGCTTCTTATACATATAGCCGGGGAGATGAAGTCGTTTAATCTGTTGTCAGCAGTGCTTGGAGTCGGAACAGTAGTGATTATTCTTGTTGCGAAGAAGTTCATTCCAAAGTTTCCGATGTCAGTACTTCTTATGGTAGTTGGTGCACTTGCAACTGCAATTTTTCATATTGACAGATTCGGTGTTAAGCTTCTTCCGCATGTTGATAAAGGGCTGCCGGGATTCTCACTTCCTGATATGTCAGTTGTGTTTAAGAATCCGTCAGATATAATACTTCTTGGACTTTCAGTGGCAGGTGTTGTCATGGCGCAGACATTGCTTGCAACTAATAATTATGCCAACAAATATGGCTATAAAGTAAGCAATAACAGAGAAATTCTGTCTTATGCTGCTGCAAATGCGGCTTCTGCTGTAATTGGCGGATGCCCTTTGAATGGAAGTGTGTCAAGAACAGGAATTGCAGACCAGTTTGGTTGTAAATCACAGGTTATGTCAATAACAGCTTCTCTGACAATGCTTCTTATAGTGCTTTTTGGAACACCGGTGCTTGAGTATCTTCCTGTACCAATACTTACAGGAATTGTTGTTGCAGCACTGATAGGAATTACTGAATTCGGGCTTGCAGTTAAATTATGGAAAACAGACCATACGGAGTTTGCAATATTTGTAGGAGCATTTTTAGGTGTTCTGTTATTCGGAACGATACATGGAGTTGTAATCGGTGTTATTCTTTCATTCATTGCTGTTATTGTCAAAGCAGTTGAACCGCCAAGAGCATTTCTCGGAGTTATACCGGGACAGGAGGGGTTCTACAGCCTTAACAGATACCGTAATGTAAAGAAGATAAAAGGTGCGGTTATATACAGATTTAACGGTGCGCTTTTCTTTGCAAATATTAATACATTTGTTGATGATATAGAAAAAAATCTTGATGATAATACTAAATGGGTAATTGTAGATGCCGGAGGCGTAGGTTCTATTGATGTGACGGCAGTTGACAGACTTATGTCTTTATATAAGGCACTTGAAAAGAAAGGCATCAGATTCTATATTACAGAGCATGAACACACACTTAATGACCAGCTAAGAGAGCTTGGCGCAGGTGAGTTTGTTGAAAAAGGTGTTGTTAGAAGAACGATTCCGCTTGCCCTAAGAGATGCAGGGCTTGACAGACCTTATCCTGTCGAGGAGGGGGAAGAAGAGCAGGCTGTTTCTGGCGAGGCACATGAGGATAACGAAAGGCTTGCTGAGATTGAGTGGGCTTTTGGTGCGGATGCAGACGAATGGCTTGAGAAGATGGCAGCAGAGATGGCTGATGAGATTGGCAGTGTCAAGAAAGATGAGAAGAATGTTATTGTTGATGCTGAAAAGCATGCTGCATGGGGAAGAATCGGACTCTTTGATGAGAATGAACTGCTTGAGCGACTTGAGATGCATTTGTTTGACGATAAGAAATATCCTAATCTTGATATTGATGATATTGAGAAAAGAATTGATGAGCGCCGCGTTGTTGTTGAGAAGAAGCTGGCACAGATTAATCCTGACGCAATACAGATGCTTAAGGAACACAGAAAACAGATGCTTGACAGAGTGAAGCTTCATAATCCATATGCGTATGAGCACACGATGGAGCAGAGGAGAAAGCATTATGAACATCTGCAGAAGAAAGACCCGGAGCTTGCACAGAAGCTTAAGAATTTTTATAATCTATCAGATGATGACAAATAATTTATATAACGGAGATAATAGTGAATATATTAAATGTTGAAAAGGTCAGCAAGACCTACGGAGAAAAGGAACTTTTTAATAATATAAGTCTGGGAATTAACAGTGGTGATAAGATTGGGCTTATAGGTGTGAATGGAACGGGTAAGTCTACTCTTTTAAAGATTATTGCGGGCATTGAAGAGCCAGATGAAGGACAGGTTGTAAAGGGTAAGGGGATTGAGCTTGCATATCTTGCACAGACGCCTCTGTATTATGATAATGAAAATGTACTGGAATATGTTATGCGTGGAAAGCATGCAGACAGCCAGCCGAAAGCAAAAGAGATTCTTAACAAGCTTGGAATAACAAATCACGCTGCAATGATGAATATTTTATCAGGCGGTCAGAAGAAAAGAGCAGCGCTTGCAAGAACTTTAGTTGAGCCGGCAAGGCTTCTTATTCTTGACGAACCTACTAACCATCTTGATAATGACATGGTACTTTGGCTGGAGCAGTTCATTAAGAATTTCAAGGGAGAACTTATTATGGTTACTCATGACAGGTATTTCCTTGATAATGTAACTAACAGGATTGTTGAGCTTGATAAAGCTTCCCTGTACAGCTACGATACGAATTATTCAGGCTTTCTTGAGCTGAAGACTCAGCGTGAGGAGATGGAGAGGGCGACTGAAGCCAAGAGACAGAATATATTAAGGAAGGAACTCGCGTGGATAAGAAGAGGATGTCAGGCTCGTTCTACTAAGCAGCAGGCCCGGATTGATAGATTTGAGGATATGAAGGAAGCTTCAAAGCAGGCGAGAGCAAGATTTGACAAGCAGCTTATGGATATGAATTCAGTCAGCAGCAGGCTTGGAAGAAAGACTGTTGAACTCCATAACATTTGTAAAAGCTTTGGAGAGCGGACAATAATTGACGATTTTACATACATTTTTTTAAGAGATGACAGAATCGGTATTGTCGGTGATAACGGATGCGGCAAGTCTACGCTTATGAAGATTATAGCAGGCCAGCTTGAGCCGGACAGCGGTAGTGTTGAGGTTGGAGAGACTGTAAGAATCGGATATTTCATGCAGGAGAACGAACCACTTGACGACAGCCTTACTGTGCTAGAGTTCGTAAGAAGCATAGGCGAATATGTTACGACGGCAGATGGAAAGGCAACAGCGTCACAGATGTGTGAGAAGTTTCTTTTTACACCGAAGCAGCAGTGGACACCTATAAGCAAGCTGTCAGGTGGTGAGAAGAGAAGACTTTATCTGTTAAGTGTTCTTATGAGCGCGCCAAATGTACTTATTCTCGATGAGCCTACCAACGACCTTGATATTGAGACTCTTGAGATTCTTGAGGAGTATCTTGATGGATTTGCAGGTATTGTAATCACAGTTTCACATGACAGATATTTCCTTGACAGAGTTGTTGACAGGATATTTGCATTTGAGGCAGGAGGCCACCTTACACAGTACGAAGGCGGTTATACGGACTACAGGGATAAATGTGTTTCTTCTATATATAATATGGCATCAAATGGAATATCTGATACATCCAAATCAAAGGCAGCAGGGCAGCTGAAGAAAGCATATAACAGCCATGAGGATAAGATTAAGTTCACATATATGGAACAGAAAGAATATGAAACTATCGATGATGATATAGAGAAGCTTGAAACTAAAGTTTCTGAACTTGATGACGAGATTGTAAAGAATGCAACTTCTTATTCTAAGCTTGCAGAACTTACTAAGGAAAAGGAAGATGTGGAGAGAAAGCTTGAAGAAAAGATGGAGCGATGGGAATATCTTAATGATCTCGCAGAAAAAATAGAAAAACAGAAACAGCAGGGATAGCTATTATTTTAGTTGAAAGAATCATTTAGATATGGTATGATTTAAAATGATTTACTATATTAATCATATGAGGGAGGATTAATTTATGTTTTGTCCTAATTGTGGAACAAGCAATGATGAAGGCGCATTATTTTGCGCAAATTGTGGAACACGTCTTGAATTTGAACCTGTTGTAACAGAGGGATCAGCAGCTTCAGATGATAATGCAGTTCCGCAGCAGCCAGAGGTGCAGACAGCACAGGTTAATGTACAGCCACAGGTTACACCAATGTATGAGCAGCCACAGAATGGCACAATGGGAAATTCTGCAAAGAAACCATTCAAGCTTTCTAAGAAGATTGTAATTATTGGTGCAGTAGTGGTTGCGGTTATAGCAGCAGTTATTGTGTTTATATGTGTTGGTAACAGTCTTACTAATTATAAGAAGACAGCTGGCAGCTATGTTAAAGCGGTTGAGGAATGTGACTGGGCTAAGGCATATTCACTTGTCCAGATTCCAGATAGTGAATTCCTTACAAAGAATGCATTTATAACAGCTCATTCAGAAGCAACAGGAAGTGCAGTAGGGAATATGAGGGTTATTGACAGTTTTTCTTCTAAGGGACGTCTTCCAGGTAACAAGGCCGTAAGTGTTATATATACGACAGCTACGGGTGCTGATTCACAAGATTTACTTCTTACAGTTACTGATAAGCATTATATGTTATTCTTTAAAAAGTATAAAGTAAGTACCGAAGATACAGTAGTTTCAGACTGCACAATAAATGTTCCTAAGGGACTTACATTATTTATTAATGATGTTCTTGTTGGGGATCAGTATAAGAGCAAGGATTCTGGTAAGAACTCAAGCTATGATGTGTATAAGATTCCATATTTGTTCAATGGAACAACAATACTTAAGGCTACAAGTGAATTTACTGAGGATTATACAAAGGAAATATATCCATCATATGACGAGTATACAACATCAATCAGTTCATATGATATTAAGTTTGCAGAAGATAAGATTAACGGCCTTAAGGACCAGGCTAAGAAGGATGTAACAGAGTTCTTTGATGCAGCACAGAAGAAGAGTGATTTTTCAACTGTAAGTGATAAATTCACATCAGATATGCAGTCATCTGCAAAGTCAACATACAATGGCTATGTTGATACATTTAAATCAACATATAAACAGATATCTAATTTTAAGATTACAACATTAAATCCTTCAATGTCAGATACTACTTTCAGAGTTGATTCAAATGATGGCTGTCCGACAATAAAGGTTGGATATAAGATTAGTTATTCATATACATATAAGTATTCTAGTGATACTAAGTCACATGAAAGAAATGATTCAAAGAGCTCAGCATATGTGTATTACAAATATGCTGATGGACAGTGGAAAATCAGTTCTATGGGACTTGGAGTTTCTATTTACTAATTGGATTGTAAAGTCGGGGCAGGTTTAATGCCCTGACTTTTTGTTCTAAAAAAAATACAATTTTTCTTGTTGATTTTATATACAGAGTAGTGTATATTAATACTTGCTGTGACATTGATAGCTGTGAAGCGTGAGGTTGCTGCTTTAATAAAGCAGGTTTTCCGTGGAGCGAATGTCAATGCTGGAGAATATCTCTGGCGAAGAAACTGGCGACAAGTCACTGTACCAAAATCATCTGCAATCCGCAGAAATGACGCGCGTGGGTCGAATTATGAATGAGACTATATGATACGCGTGGGAGTGTGTACAGTCACCGCTTGTCGTACTTAAACAATAAAGTGCGAAGGAGGCGACTTTTTTTATGGCAAATCAGGTAATCAGAATTACTCTGAAAGCTTACGATCATCAGTTGATTGATCAGTCAGCTAAGAAAATCATCGAAACTGCTAAGAAGACAGGAGCACAGGTGAGTGGTCCGGTACCTCTTCCAACAAAGAAGGAAGTTGTTACTATTCTTAGAGCTGTTCACAAGTACAAGGATTCAAGAGAGCAGTTCGAGCAGAGAACTCATAAGAGACTTATCGATGTATTATCACCATCTCAGAAGACTGTAGATGCATTATCTAAGTTAGAGATGCCAGCTGGTGTATTCATCAACCTTAAGGTAATGAACTAATCATTATCTGGAATTTTTCATTATTAAAGCAATAATCCTAAGGGTTTAATATAGAAGTAACAAGCAGTGGTGCGGGTTCCACTTATATTAGCTGTTCTAGGATGACAGGATGCGCTGTGTATCACACATCATCTTGTCCGCTGTAGATTAAACAGGAGGAAAATCAATGAAGAAGGCAATTTTAGCTACAAAAGTCGGAATGACTCAAATCTTCAACGAAGACGGTGTTTTAACACCTGTAACTGTTCTTCAGGCTGGTCCTTGTGTTGTTACACAAGTTAAGACAGTAGAAAACGACGGTTACGATGCAGTTCAGGTTGGTTTTGCTGACATTAGAGAAAAGTTAGTAAACAAGCCTGTTAAAGGACATTTTGATAAGGCAGAGGTTCCTTACAAGAGATTCTTAAGAGAGTTCAAGTTTGAGAACGCTTCAGAGTACTCTGTAAAGGACGAAATCAAGGCTGATATCTTCGCTGCAGGCGATAAGGTTGATGCAACTGCTATTTCAAAGGGTAAAGGTTTCCAGGGCGCAATCAAGAGATTAGGCCAGTCAAGAGGACCTATGGCTCATGGTTCTAAGTTCCACAGACATCAGGGTTCAAACGGATCAGCAACAACACCTGGTAGAGTATTCAAGGGAAAAGGAATGCCTGGACATATGGGTTCTAAGAGAATCACAATCCAGAATCTTGAAGTAGTAAGAGTTGATGTTGAAAACAACGTAATCTTAGTTAAGGGTGCAGTACCTGGACCTAAGAAATCATTAGTAACACTGAAAGAAACAGTAAAAGCTGCTAAGTAGTTTTTGCTAAGGAAGGAGGACCACACAGATGGCAAACGTATCTGTTTACAATATTGAAGGCAAAGAAGTTGGTTCAATCGAATTAAATGATGCTGTATTTGGTGTTGAAGTTAACGAACATCTCGTACACATGGCAGTAGTTAACCAGCTTGCAAATAATCGTCAGGGAACACAGAGCGCAAAGACACGTTCAGAAGTTTCTGGTGGCGGAAGAAAACCTTGGAGACAGAAAGGAACTGGTCATGCAAGACAGGGTTCTACAAGATCTCCACAGTGGACAGGCGGTGGTGTTGTATTTGCACCAAAGCCAAGAGATTATTCATTCAAGATGAATAAGAAGGAAAAGAGAATTGCTCTTCTTTCTGCATTATCATCAAAGGTTGCTGACAACAAGATCGTAGTTCTTGATGCATTTAACCTTGATGAAGTTAAGACAAAGAAGTTCGCAGAAGTTATGAGCAACTTAAAGGTTGATAAGGCTTTAGTAGTTATTGAAGGTGAGAACAAGAACGTAGTTCTTTCAGGAAGAAACATTCCTACAGTTAAGGTTTCAGCTACTAACGAAATCAACACATACGATGTATTAAAGTATGAAACATTAGTAGTTACTAAGGCTGCTGTTGAAAAATTAGAGGAGGTGTATGCATAATGGCAAACGTACAGTATTATGATGTAATCCTCAAGCCTGTAATCACAGAGAAGTCTATGGCTGATATGGCAGATAAGAAGTATACATTCTTAGTTCATACAGATGCTAACAAGACAATGATTAAGGATGCTGTTGAGAAGATGTTCGAAGGAACTAAGGTTGCTTCAGTTAACACAATGAATCTTGATGGCAAGAAGAAGAGAAGAGGCAGAACAGCTGGTACAACTTCTAAGACTAAGAAAGCAATTGTACAGTTAACAGCTGACAGCAAGGAAATTGAAATCTTTGAAGGCCTTTAATTAGTAGCTTTAAAGTGTAGAAAACAATATTACACAGACTCGAAAGGAGAGAAATAATGGGAATTAAGACATATAACCCATATACACCTTCCAGAAGAAATATGACTGGATCTGATTTCTCAGAGATTACAAAGAGTACTCCAGAGAAGTCATTACTTGCTAAGAAGAGCAAGAATGCTGGTCGTAACAACCAGGGTAAGATTACTGTAAGACACCACGGTGGTGGAAACAGACAGAAGTATAGAATGATTGATTTCAAGAGAAACAAGGAAGGCGTTCCAGCACAGGTTATCGGAATTGAGTACGATCCAAACAGAACAGCTAACATCGCTCTTATCTGCTACGCAGATGGTGAGAAAGCATATATCCTTGCTCCTCAGGGATTAACAGATGGCATGACAGTACAGAATGGTGCTGGTGCAGAAGTCAGAGTAGGTAACTGCTTACCACTTTCAGAGATTCCAGTTGGTACTCAGGTACACAACATTGAATTATATCCAGGTAAGGGTGGACAGCTTGTTCGTTCTGCTGGAAACTCAGCTCAGCTTATGGCTAAGGAAGGCAAGTATGCAACACTTAGATTACCATCAGGCGAGATGAGAATGGTTCCAATTATCTGCCGCGCAACAATCGGTGTTGTAGGTAATGGAGATCACAACCTTATTAATCTTGGTAAGGCTGGACGTAAGAGACATATGGGTATCAGACCTACAGTTCGTGGTTCTGTTATGAACCCTAATGACCATCCACATGGTGGTGGTGAAGGTAGAGCACCAGTTGGTCGTCCAAGCCCAATGACACCTTGGGGCAAGCCAGCTATGGGTCTTAAGACTCGTAAGGCTAAGAAGGCTTCAAACAAGCTTATCGTAAGAAGAAGAAACGGAAAGGCTATTAAGTAATTAGCCCACAATCGTAACTATTATTATTCACGAAGATTATAAGGAGGTTTCAACCTATGGCTCGATCACTTAAAAAGGGAGCATTTGCAGACGAGAGCTTACTTAAGAAAGTTGACGCTTTAAATGCTGCAAACGACAAACAGGTTATTAAGACTTGGTCTCGTCGTTCAACAATTTATCCTCAGTTTGTAGGTCATACAATCGCTGTTCATGATGGTAGAAAGCATGTGCCTGTATATGTTACAGAGGATATGGTTGGTCATAAGCTCGGTGAGTTCGTTGCAACAAGAACTTACAGAGGACACGGCAAAGACGAAAAGAAGAGTAGATAATTTGAATTTTTGAAAGGAGGTTTAATCCATGGCTAACGGACATAGATCCCAGATTAAACGTGAAAGAAACGCTGTTAAGGATACAAGACCAAGCGCAAAGTTATCTTACGCTAGAGTATCTGTTCAGAAGGCTTGTTTCGTATTAGATGCTATCAGAGGCAAGAGCCTTGATGAAGCACTTGCAATTGTTATGTACAATCCAAGATATGCATCATCTATTATAGAGAAGTTATTAAAGTCAGCAGCAGCAAATGCTGAGAACAATAACGGTATGGACCCAAGTAAGTTATATGTAGAAGAGTGCTACGCTAACAAGGGACCAACAATGAAGAGAGTACATCCAAGAGCACAGGGTAGAGCTTACAGAATCGAAAAGAGAATGAGCCACATCACTGTTGTTTTAAATGAAAGATAATTATTTTCTAAGAGATAGAAAGGAGTCTTTATGGGACAGAAAGTTAATCCTCATGGTTTAAGAGTCGGTGTAATCAAAGACTGGGATGCAAAGTGGTATGCAGAAGACGATTTCGCTGATAACCTTGTAGAAGATTATAACATTAGAAAATTCCTCAAGAATAAGTTATATGCTGCAGGAATTTCAAAGATTGAAACAGAGAGAGCTTCAGACAGATTAAAGATCGTTATTCATACAGCTAAGCCTGGTATCGTAATCGGTAAGGGTGGTGCTGAAATCGAGAACTTAAAGAAGCAGGTAGAGAAGTTAACATCTGCTAAGAAGTTAAGCATTGATATCAAGGAAGTTAAGAGACCAGATAAGGATGCTCAGCTTGTTGCAGAGAACATCGCTCAGCAGTTAGAGAACCGTATCTCTTTCAGAAGAGCTATGAAGTCTTGCATGGGCAGAACAATGAAGCAGGGAGCTAAGGGTATCAAGACATCTTGCTCAGGACGTCTCGGTGGAGCTGATATGGCTCGTACAGAGTTCTATAGCGAGGGTACAATTCCTCTTCAGACACTTCGTGCAGATATCGACTATGGATTTGCAGAAGCAGATACAACTTATGGCAAGGTTGGTGTTAAGGTTTGGATCTACGAAGGTGAGGTTCTTCCTACAAAGAATAATGCCAACGCTAACGTAGAAAAGGAAGGGAGCGATAAGTAATGTTACTACCTAAGAGAGTTAAACATCGTAGACAGTTCCGTGGTTCTATGGCTGGTAAGGCTACAAGAGGCAATAAGATCACTAATGGTGAATTCGGTATTGTTGCAACAGAACCTTGTTGGATCAAATCAAATCAGATAGAAGCTGCCCGTGTCGCTATGACAAGATATATTAAGCGTGGTGGTAAAGTATTTATAAAGATTTTCCCAGATAAGCCGGTAACAGGTAAGCCTATCGGTGTTCGTATGGGTAAAGGTAAAGGTAACTTGGAGTGCTGGGTAGCAGTAGTTAAACCTGGACGTGTAATGTTCGAGATTTCAGGCGTTGCTGAAGAAACAGCAAGAGAAGCTTTACGTCTCGCAACACATAAGCTTCCTTGCAAGTGCAAGATTGTTTCACGTGCAGACTTAGAAGGCGGTGATAACAGTGAAAATTAATAAGTATGTAGAAGATTTAAAGGCAAAATCAGCTGCAGAGTTAAATGAAGAATTAGTAGCTGCTAAGAAGGAACTTTTCAATTTAAGATTCCAGAACGCAACAAATCAGCTGGACAACACAAGCAGAATTAAGGAAGTTCGTAAGAACATCGCTAGAATCCAGACTGTAATTGCACAGAAGAATGCTTAATTAAGGCATGTAGACTTAGATATCCTAAGAAAGGAGAATAACTGTGGAAGAGAGAAATTTAAGAAAAACTCGTACAGGTAAGGTTATAAGCAATAAGATGGATAAGACAATTGTTGTTGCAGTACAGGACAACGTTAAGCATCCACTTTACAATAAGATCGTTAAAAGAACTTACAAGTTAAAGGCACACGATGAGAACAATGAATGTTTAATCGGAGATGTTGTTAAGGTAATGGAGACTAGACCTTTATCTAAGGATAAGAGATGGAGATTAGTTGAGATTATCAGTAGAGCAAAATAATAAGAATTTATTTGTGATATTACTGAAAGGAGTAGTATTATGGTACAACAGGAAACCAGACTTAAGGTTGCTGATAATACTGGTGCTAAGGAAATTCTTTGTATCAGAGTTATGGGCGGATCTACAAGAAGATATGCAAATATCGGTGATGTAATTGTCGCTACTGTTAAAGAAGCAACACCAGGCGGCGTTGTTAAAAAGGGTGACGTTGTTAAGGCCGTTGTCGTACGTTCAGTAAAGGGCGCACGTCGTAAGGACGGTTCATATATTAAATTTGATGAGAATGCTGCTGTTATAATTAAAGATGATCAGACTCCTAAGGGAACTCGTATCTTTGGTCCAGTAGCCAGAGAGTTAAGAGATAAGAAGTTCATGAAAATCGTATCTCTTGCTCCAGAAGTATTATAGGAGGTACCACAATGTCAGCTGTTAGAATTAAAAAGGGTGATACTGTTAAGGTTATCGCAGGAAAAGACAAAGGCAAAGAGGGCAAGGTATTGTCTGTAAATGCTAAGAATCATACAGCATTAGTTGAGGGTGTTAACATGGTTACAAAGCATGCTAAGCCAAGCGCAGCTAATCAGCAGGGTGGAATTCTCCACCAGGAAGCACCAATCGATATCTCAAATATCGCTTACTCATTAAAGGGTAAGGAAACAAAGATTGGTTATGACTTCAAGGACGGTAAGAAAGTTCGTGTTGCTAAGGCAACTGGCGAAGTTATCGATTAATAAAGGAAGGAGGCAATAATTTTGAGTAGACTTAGAGAATTATACGATAATGAAATTACTAAGAAGATGACTGAGAAATTCGGTTACAAGAACCCAATGATGGTTCCAAAGATCGACAAGATCGTAATTAACATGGGCGTTGGCGAAGCTAAGGAAAATTCAAAGCTTCTTGACATAGCTGTTAAAGAAATGGAAACAATTGCTGGTCAGAAGGCAGTTCTTACAAGAGCTAAGAATTCAATTGCTAACTTCAAGTTAAGAGAGGGTCAGGCAATTGGTTGTAAGGTTACATTAAGAGGAGAGAAGATGTATGAATTCCTTGACAGATTAGTAAACCTTGCATTACCACGTGTACGTGACTTCCGTGGCGTTAGCGCTGATTCATTTGATGGAAGAGGTAACTATGCTTTAGGTATCAAAGAGCAGATTATCTTCCCAGAAATCGAATATGACAAGATTGATAAGGTTAGAGGTATGGATGTAATCATTACAACTACAGCTAAGACTGATGAGGAAGCTCGTGAGTTATTAAGATTATTCAACATGCCATTTAAGAAATAATTAAGGAGGGAAATTCAATGGCTAAGACTTCTATGAAGGTTAAGCAGCAGAGAGCACCTAAGTTCTCTACAAGAGCGTATACACGTTGTACAATATGTGGTCGTCCACATTCTGTTTTAAGAAAATACGGAATCTGCAGAATTTGCTTCCGTGAATTAGCTTACAAGGGACAGATTCCTGGAGTTAAGAAAGCATCTTGGTAAAATCAATTAACGTAGTCCTGGTAACAGGAAACCAGTTAAAATAAGGAGGAAAATTTCAATGACAGATCCAATTGCAGATATGCTTACAAGAATTCGTAATGCAAATACAGCAAAGCACGACACAGTTGATGTTCCATCATCTAAGATGAAGCTTGCAATCGCTAAGATTCTTTTAGACGAGGGTTATATTAAGTCTTATGAGCTCGTTGAGAACGGTAAGTTCAACGATATCCGTATTACATTAAAGTACGGTGCTTCTAAGAATGAGAAGATCATTTCAGGTCTTCAGAGAATCTCTAAGCCAGGTCTTAGAGTATATGCAAACAAGGAAGAACTTCCAAAGGTTCTCGGTGGTCTTGGTGTAGCTATTATATCTACAAACAAGGGCGTTATCACTGACAAGGAAGCTAGAAAGCTCGGCGTTGGTGGAGAAGTTCTTTGCTTCGTTTGGTAATTATTGAACACTTACACACAGGGAAACGGGAATCCTATCCCATCGTAGTTCAGCGTATATGAATGTTTCCCTCATTATAATTAGGAGGTGCACGGCATGTCACGTATAGGAAGAATGCCTATCGCTATCCCAGCAGGAGTTACTGTTGAGATTGCAGAAAATAATAAAGTGACTGTAAAGGGTCCAAAGGGAACTCTTGAGAGAGTTTTACCAGCAGAGATGGACATTAAGCAGGAAGGTTCTGAAATCGTTGTTTCAAGACCAAATGACTTAAAGAAGATGAAGTCATTACATGGACTTACAAGAACACTTATTCATAACATGATTATTGGTGTTACAGAAGGCTATGAGAAGAAGCTTGAAGTTAACGGTGTTGGTTATAGAGCACAGAAGCAGGGTAAGAAGTTAGTTCTTTCATTAGGCTACTCTCATCCAGTTGAGATGGAAGATCCAGAAGGAATTGAAACAGTTCTTGATGGAACAAACATCATCATTGTTAAAGGTATCAGTAAAGAAGCAGTTGGCCAGTACGCAGCTGAAATCAGAGCAAAGAGAGCTCCAGAGCCATATAAGGGCAAGGGTATCAAGTATGCTGATGAAGTTATCAGACGTAAAGTTGGTAAGACTGGTAAGAAATAATTAAAGGAGAAAACATAATGGTTAGTAAGAAATCAAGAACAGTAGTTCGCGAACAGAAGCATAGAAGATTACGTAATCGTTTCAGTGGTACTGCAGAAAGACCACGTTTAGCTGTGTTCAGAAGCAATAATCATATGTATGCTCAGATTATTGACGACACAGTTGGAAAGACACTTGTATCAGCATCAACTCTTGATAAGGAAGTTAAGGCAGAGCTTGAGAAGACAAATAATGTTGAAGCAGCAGCTGCTGTTGGTACAGTCGTAGCAAAGAGAGCATTAGAAAAGGGAATCAAGACTGTTGTTTATGACAGAGGCGGTTTCATTTATGCAGGTAAAATTAAGGCATTAGCAGAGGCAGCTCGTGAAGCTGGCCTTGAATTCTAAGCGGAAGGGAGATTACAGTATGAAACGTACAATAATTGATGCTAGTCAGTTAGAATTAAATGATAATGTAGTATCAATCAAGCGTGTAACAAAGGTTGTAAAGGGCGGACGTAACATGCGTTTTGCAGCATTAGTAGTTGTTGGTGACGGCAACGGACACGTAGGTGCAGGTGTTGGTAAGGCAGCTGAAATTCCAGAAGCTATCCGCAAGGGAAAAGAAGATGCTATCAAACATTTAGTAGAAGTTCCAATCGATGAGAACGGTTCAGTTCCACATGATTTTCTTGGAAAGTTCGGAGGAGCTACAGTATTATTAAAGAGAGCTCCAGAAGGTACTGGTATCATCGCTGGTGGTCCAGCACGTTCAATCCTTGAGCTTGCAGGTATCAAGAATATCCGTACAAAGTCACTTGGATCAAACAACAAGCAGAATGTTGTATTAGCAACAATCGAAGGACTTAAGTCTATGAAGACTCCAGAAGAAGTTGCAAGACTTCGTGGAAAGTCAGTTAGCGAGATCCTTGGTTAATTAAATTGTGATTCCTGCTAAGCAGGAGATGGAGGTTAAAATGGCTGAGAAGTTAAGAATAACTTTAGTTAAGTCTCCAATCGGCGCTGTTCCTAAGCATAGAAAAACTGTTGAAGCTATGGGTCTTACAAAGATGCATAAGACAGTTGAACTTCCAGATAATGCTGCTACAAGAGGACAGATTCAGCAGATTGGTTATATGTTAAAGGTAGAAGAAATCTAATTACAGATAAGGAGGTGCAATGATGGATTTATCTAATTTGAGACCTGCAGAAGGTTCAGTATTAAGCGATAATTTCAGAAGAGGTCGTGGACATGGCTCAGGTAACGGCAAGACAGCTGGTAAGGGTCATAAAGGACAGAAAGCTCGTTCAGGAGCACCAAGACCAGGTTTTGAAGGTGGCCAGATGCCATTATATAGAAGAATTCCTAAGAGAGGATTCACTAACAGAAACCGTAAGGAATTCGTTGCTATTAATGTTAATGTATTAGATCGTTTTGATAACGGTGCAGAGGTTACTGTTGATACATTAATTGAGTCAGGAATCGTTAAAGATCCTAAGGACGGAATCAAGATTCTTGCAAACGGCGAGCTTACAAAGAAGCTTACTGTTAAGGCTAACGCATTCAGTGCTGCAGCTAAGGAGAAGATCGAGGCTCTCGGCGGAACCTGCGAGGTGATCTAATATGTTTAAAACACTTGTAGGCGCTTTTAAGAACAAAGATATAAGAAAAAAGATAATATATACATTATTAATTCTTGTTGTTGTCAGAGTTGGAAGTTTACTTCCAATCCCTGGTGTAGACACCAATTATTTTAGTAGCTTACTTAGTGGAATTAATACTGGTGATTTAAGTTATCTCAGTGCTTTTACAGGAGGTTCATTCGAAAGAATGTCCCTCTTTGCGCTGAGCATAACACCATATATCACATCTTCAATCATTATGCAGCTTCTCACAATTGCAATTCCTAAATTAGAGGAAATGCAGAAAGAGGGAGAAGATGGTAGAAAGAAGATTGCATCGATTACAAGATACGTAACAATTGGTCTTTCTTTAATAGAAAGTATCGCTATGGCGGTTGGCTTTGGTAGAACAGGTCTTATCAAAGATTCAGCACAGCTTAGCACATTACATTATGTAGTATGTATAATCGTAGTTGTAGCTGCACTTACAGCTGGTTCAGCAGTATTAATGTGGCTTGGTGAGCGAATCACTGAAAAGGGTGTTGGAAATGGTATTTCAATTGTACTTTTAATTAATATCATATCAGGTATGCCTAGTGATTTTGCTACATTATATAGCACATTTGTTGCACCAAAGACACCTGCAAAGGGTGTTTTAGCAGCAGTAATAATATTAGCAATTCTTATTGTTATGGTAGTTCTTGTATGCTTCCTTCAGGATGGAGAGAGAAGAATTCCTGTTCAGTACTCTCAGAAGGTCAGCGGTAGAAGAACAGTTGGCGGACAGTCAACAAACATTCCATTAAAGGTTAATACTGCAGGTGTTATGCCAATTATTTTCGCATCATCACTTATGCAGTTTCCAGTTATAATTGCACAGTTATTTGGTAAATCATATGAGTGGACCAGATATCTCAGCTCATCATACTGGTGCAGAGTTGAAGCTCCAAAGTATTCAATTGGTTTATTAGTATACATAGTACTGCTTATAATATTTGCATACTTCTATACATCAATAACATTTAACCCAATTGAGGTAGCTGATAACTTAAAGAAGGCTGGTGGAGTTATCCCAGGAATAACACCTGGTAAGTCTACAAGCGAATATCTTAACAAAATACTTAATTATATCGTATTTATTGGAGCTGTCGGACTTTTAATAATTGCCCTCATTCCAATAATGTGTACAGGATTCTTTAATGCTTCTGTTTCATTCGGTGGAACATCAATTATCATTATTGTTGGTGTTGTACTTGAGACATTAAAGCAGATTGAGTCTCAGATGTGCAATCGTTACTATAAGGGATTCCTCAGTGAGTAATTCTTTATATCACGGATGATATTAGTATAAAATATTGACTTGCCCGGTTTATGCCGGGTAAGTCCTTTGTGTATTATGATTTATTACGAATATTTATGATTTTGGAATGGAGAAAATATTATGAAGATAATTATGTTAGGTGCTCCAGGAGCAGGTAAAGGTACACAGGCTAAGAAGATAGCAGCAAAATATGCTATACCACATATCTCTACAGGAGATATTTTCAGAGCTAATATTAAGAACAATACAGAGCTTGGACAGAAGGCAAAGACATACATGGATAAGGGAGAGCTCGTACCTGATGAATTAGTAGTAGATCTTATCATGGACAGATTCAAGGAAGCAGATTGTGCTAACGGATATGTACTTGATGGATTCCCAAGAACAATTCCTCAGGCAGAGGCACTTGATAAGGCTCTTAGTGCTAATGGAGAGTCAGTTGACTATGCAATCAATGTCGAAGTTCCTGATGAAAATATAATAAACAGAATGTCTGGAAGAAGAGCATGTGTAGGTTGTGGAGCAACATACCATATCCAGTTCAATCCAACAAAGGTTGAAGGAATATGTGATGCATGTGGCGAGAAGCTTATCTTAAGAGATGACGATAAGCCAGAGACAGTAAAGAACAGACTTTCAGTATATCATGAGCAGACACAGCCATTGATTGAATACTATTCAGGAAAGGGTGTACTTAAGGAAGTTGATGGTACACAGCCTATGGATGATGTATTTGCTGCAATAGTTAAGATCTTAGGTTAATCATCTATGAGTGATATAAAGGGATATTTTGCAAGTTCTAAAGCAGGCCATGACAAAGGTACTGTGTATATGATTCTCGAATCTGATGATGTATATGTTTATCTGTCGGACGGTAAATTAAGACCGACAGATAAACTTAAAAAGAAAAAGCTGAAACATGTTCAGCTCATAAAACAAAAAGATAGTGATCTTGCAGAAAAGATAGAGAAAAACCTGTTTATAAGTAATGAAGAAATAAAATATGCGATTAAGCAGATTAAAACCAGTGCCAAATAATAGGAGGTAAACTTATATGTCAAAGGCAGATGTAATTGAAATTGAAGGAAAGGTAGTTGAGAAATTACCTAATGCATTTTTTAAAGTAGAACTTGAGAATGGACATCAGATACTTGCTACAATCAGTGGTAAGTTAAGAATGAACTTCATCAGAATTCTTCCTGGTGATAAGGTAACAATTGAGTTATCACCATACGATTTAACAAAGGGAAGAATCATTTGGAGAGATAAATAAAAACAATAGGAATATATGTACAAAATATTCTTTATAAATTTTGTAAAATTTTCCTTGCGTTGATAGAAAAGGTTGTGCTATAATAGCAACCGAACTTGTCTGAAAGGAGGCTTTTGCAGTGAAGGTTAGATCATCAGTTAAACCAATTTGTGAAAAATGCAAAGTCATTAAAAGAAAGGGCAGCATCAGAATTATCTGTGAAAACCCTAAGCACAAGCAGAGACAGGGCTAATTACCCTGAAGCAGAGAAGTAGAAGTACTTCTCATATTTCTGCGTTATAGTATCAATGTCACTAGTTGGTATTATAACTAATTCTGTCTTTAATATAATGGACAGAGAACAGTTTTGCGGCTGCAGCGATGACACATCCGGATAAGTTGACGGTGTTCATTGCTATCAAATATAGTAGACTGAAGGTGACGCACACATTTCAGGCGTTCAAAGCGGGGGATAGAGCTTAGAACGAGCTGCGTAGGAATCGGACTACATTTTTCTATCTTTATTATTAATATTAATTTAATTGATCAAACGGAGGTTAAAGAACACATGGCTCGTATTTCAGGTGTAGACTTACCAAGAGAAAAGCGTATTGAAATAGGACTTACTTATGTTTACGGTATTGGCCGAGTAAGAGCATCTAAGATTCTTGAAGAGGCTGGCGTTAATCCAGATACACGTGTTAAGGATCTTACAGATGAAGAAGTTGCAAAGATTGCTAAGGTTATCGATGCTGATCCAGAACATTTAGTAGAAGGTGACTTAAGAAGAGAAGTTGCCATGAACATTAAGAGATTAAAGGAAATCGGATGCTACAGAGGAATCCGTCATAGAAAGGGACTTCCATGCAGAGGTCAGAAGACAAAGACTAATGCAAGAACATGTAAGGGTCCTAAGAAGACTGTAGCTAATAAGAAGAAATAATTGAATTGTTAAACTCACAGGAGGTTAGTTATCATGGCTCAGAAAGTTACAAAAAAAGTGACAAAGAAGCGTGTTAAGAAGAACGTTGAAAGAGGACAGGCACATATTCAGTCATCTTTCAATAATACAATAGTTACATTAACAGATGCAGAAGGAAATGCTTTATCATGGGCATCTGCAGGTGGACTCGGATTCAGAGGATCTAAGAAGTCTACTCCTTATGCAGCACAGATGGCAGCTGAGACAGCAACAAAGGCTGCATTAATCCATGGATTAAAGTCTGTAGACGTTATGGTTAAGGGACCAGGTTCAGGTAGAGAAGCAGCTATCAGAGCACTTTCAGCAGCTGGTCTTGAAGTTACAAGTATCAAGGATGTTACTCCAGTTCCACATAATGGATGCCGTCCACCAAAGCGTAGAAGAGTTTAATTTAGGGAGGTAAGATTACAATGGCAGTTAATAGAACACCTGTCCTCAAGAGATGTAGATCTCTTGAAATGGATCCTGTATATTTAGGAATAGATAAGAAATCTAGAAGAAAGGCAAAGAACGCTGGTAGAAAGGTTAGCGAGTATGGAATGCAGCTTCGTGAGAAGCAGAAGGCTAAGTTCATCTACGGTGTATTAGAGAAGCCTTTCAGAAATTACTATAAGAAGGCTGAGAGACAGAAGGGTATGACTGGTGAGAACCTTATGATCATGCTCGAGCTCAGACTTGACAATGTTCTTTTCAGATTAGGATTCGCTAGAACAAGAAAAGAAGCAAGACAGATCGTTGATCACAAGCATGTATTAGTTAATGGTAAGTGCGTAAACATCCCTTCATACCTTGTAAAGGCTGGAGATGTTATCGAAATCAGAGAGAAGTCTAAGTCATCAGCAAGATACAAGGAAATCCTTGAGTCTACTAACGGAAGACTTGTTCCAGAGTGGTTAGAGGCAGATGCAGACGCTCTTAAGGGATCAGTTAAGTCAATCCCTACAAGAGAAGTTATTGACGTTCCTGTAAACGAGATGCTTATCGTCGAGTTATATTCTAAGTAATCCGTACCGGAAATATAGAATAAAACTTATAAAACCCATAAAAAGGAGGGACTATACATGGTTGATGCAGATTTTAATTTCAAGATGCCAAAGATTGAGATGACAGAAAAATCAGAAGATGGCAAGTATGGAAAATTTGTTGTTGAGCCACTCGAAAGAGGATATGGTTTAACATTAGGTAATTCTTTAAGAAGAATTATGCTCTCTTCATTAGTTGGTACAGCTGTAAGCAGTATCAAGATTGAAGGTGTACTTCATGAATTCAGCTCAATTCCAGGTGTTAAGGAAGATGTTACTGAGATCGTCATGAACATCAAGCAGTTATCAATCAAGAACAACGGAAATTCTGTTGAGCCTAAAGAAGCACATATTGACTTCGTAGGCGAAGGTGTAGTTAGAGCATCAGATATTCAGGTTGATCCTGATATTGAAATAATCAATCCAGATCTTGTTATTGCACATCTTAATGGTGCAGACAGCAAGCTCACAATGGAACTTACAATCACTAATGGTCGTGGTTATGTAAGCTCTGAGAAGAATAAGAGAGATGATCAGCCAGCAGGCGTTATCGCTATTGATTCAATCTACACACCAGTAGAGAGAGTTAATATGGCAGTTCAGAATACTCGTGTAGGTCAGGATACAGATTTTGATAAGCTTACACTTGATATTTTCACTAATGGAACAATAGAACCAGATGAGGCTTTAAGTCTCGCAGCTAAGGTTTTAAGTGAACATTTAAAGGGATTCATCAATCTTTCAGAGAACGCTCAGAAAGTGGAAATCATGGTTGAGCAGGAAGAGGATGAGACTACTAAGGTCCTTTCAATGAGCATTGAAGATCTTGAATTATCTGTTCGTTCATCTAATTGTCTTAGAAGAGCTGGTATCAACACAGTTGAAGAGCTTTGCAATAAGACATCAGATGATATGATGAAGGTAAGAAACTTAGGTAAGAAGTCTTTAGATGAAGTTCTCCTTAAGCTTAAGGAAATGGGCTTACATCTTAGACCTAACGAAGATTAATTTGTAGATACGGCGGCTATACAGTAAGTCCATAAGCGCATGTGTAGCTGTTACAAATGGAGGTAAATCATGGCAAAATATAGAAAGCTCGGCAGAACATCTAGCCAGAGAAAGGCTTTATTAAGAAGTCAGGTAACAGCATTAATCGAGAATGGCAAGATTGTTACTACAGAGGCAAGAGCCAAGGAAGTAAAGAAGATGGCTGAAAAGCTCATCACACTTGCAGTTAAAGAGAAAGACAACTTCGAGACAGTTAAGGTTTCAGCAAAGGTTCCTAAGAAGGATGCTGAAGGCAAGAGAGTTAAGGAAGTTGTTGATGGCAAGAAGGTTACTGTATATGAGACAGTAGAGAAGGAAATTAAGAAGGATCTTCCTTCAAGACTTCATGCTAGAAAGCAGATGGATAAGGTTCTTTACACAGTTACAGAAGTTCCTACAGCAGCTGCTGGAAAGAAGAAGAATACTAAGACTGTTGATCTTACAAACAAGTTATTTGATGAGATCGCACCTAAGTATGCTGGTCGTCAGGGCGGTTATACAAGAATCGTTAAGATCGGTTTAAGAAAAGGTGATGCAGCAATGGAAGTTCTTCTTGAATTAGTTTAATTTCAATTGCAATTTAAGCGGGTAAGGAAACTTATCCGCTTTTTTTGGAATCTGCGGTAAGACTTAAAAGGGCAGGAGGTCATATGGGAATAGTTAAAGCAAAAAACCTCACATTTGAATATATAAGACGAGATGAAGATGGTAATGTTGAGGGAATAACTAAGGCTGTTGATAATGTGAGTATTGACATTAAGCAGGGCGATTTTGTTGCTGTGTTAGGTCATAATGGCTCCGGTAAATCAACATTTGCAAAACATCTGAATGCGCTCGTTATGCCGACAGAGGGAACTGTGTGGGTTGATGGTATGGACACAAGGGAAGAGGAGAATACTTTAAAGGTAAGACAGACTGCCGGAATGGTATTTCAGAACCCTGATAACCAGATAGTTGGAACTCTTGTTGATGAAGAGGTTGGATTCGGACCAGAGAATATTGGTGTTCCAACGGAAGAAATATGGGAACGAGTTGAAAAAAGCCTGAAAGCAGTAGGAATGTATGCTTTCAGAAACCAGTCGCCAAACAAGCTATCTGGAGGACAGAAGCAGAGGATAGCGATTGCTGGAATTGTAGCAATGAAGCCAAAATGTATTGTCTTAGATGAACCAACGGCAATGCTTGATCCGTTGGGACGAAAGGATGTACTTAATGTGCTCCATGAATTGAACAGGCAGGAAAATGTAACGGTTATACTTATCACTCATTACATGGAAGAAGTAATTGATATAGACAAGCTTTATGTAATGGATGATGGAAAGCTGGTAATGTCAGGAACACCAAGAGAAATATTCTCACAGGTAGAGAAATTAAAGGAATTGAGACTTGATGTGCCGCATGTTACAGAATTAGCCTATGAACTTCAGAAGGAAGGAGTTCCATTAAAGAATGGAATATTGACTTCAGAAGAATTTACAGAGGAACTCATTAGAGTTAGAAATGAGGGTTTCAATGTCAATAATAGTAGATAATATCAGCTATATTTATGAAAAAGGCACTGGCTTTGAGAGGCAGGCTTTGAAAAATGTGAGCTGTGCAATAGAAGATGGTGAATTTATCGGGCTTATTGGTCATACAGGTTCGGGTAAATCCACATTTATACAGCATCTTAATGGACTTGTTAAACCGACTGAAGGTCATATATATTACAATGGCAGAGATATATATGAGCAGGGCTTTAATATGAAAGAATTAAGAAGCAGGGTAGGACTGGTTTTTCAGTATCCGGAACACCAGCTTTTTGAGACTGAGATATTCAAAGATGTATGTTTTGGTCCTAAGAACCTTGGCCTTTCACAGAAGGAGGTTGAAATCAGAGCATTTGAGTCGTTAAGACTGGTTGGAATAGATGATAATATGTTTTATCAGTCGCCATTTGATTTGTCAGGTGGACAGAAGAGAAGGGTTGCCATTGCAGGTGTACTTGCGATGAAACCTGATGTTCTTATTCTGGATGAACCAACGGCTGGCCTTGACCCTAAGGGAAGAGATGATATTCTTAATTGTCTTAAGTATTTAAGGGAAGAGACAGGAATGACTATTATTCTTGTGTCACACAGCATGGATGATGTTGCTAACTATGTGAGCAGAATTATGGTAATGAATGATGGTGTGCTGACATATGATGACACTCCAAGAAATGTATTCAGGCATTATAAGGAGCTGGAGGCAATAGGACTAGCAGCACCACAGGTAACTTATTTGATGAATGATTTAAAACAGGCAGGCTTTGATGTTAATACAGATGCTATCACAATAGATGAAGCGAAGGAAAGCATTTTGTCAGCACTGGGATAAAGGAAGTAATATGATTCGAGATATAACAATAGGACAGTATTATCAGGCAGATTCGGTAATACACAGACTGGACCCGAGAGTTAAGCTTATGGGTACCTTAATATTCGTAATATCCCTGTTTCTGGGAAGTAATATATGGCTGTATCTGGTTGTAGCAGCATTTTTGGCGATAGTAATTGCACTGTCAAAGATACCTCTTAAATTCATTGTTAAAGGTCTTAAGGCAATTGTAATATTAATTGTAATCAGTGCGGCATTTAATCTGTTTCTGACGCCAGGAACGCCTCTTATTAAGATATGGAAGCTGACAATAACGCATGAAGGCCTTAATACGGCTGTATTTATGGTTATAAGGCTTATTTTTCTTATTATGGGTTCATCCCTTATGACACTTACAACAACGCCTAATAACCTTACAGACGGGCTTGAAAAGGGACTTGGATTTCTTAAGTACATTAAAGTTCCGGTTCATGAAATTGCAATGATGATGTCAATTGCATTGAGGTTCATCCCGATTCTTATTGAGGAAACAGATAAGATAATGAAGGCACAGATGGCGCGAGGTGCAGACTTTGAGTCAGGTAATATTATTAAGAAGGCAAAGGCTATGATACCTATTCTTGTACCTTTATTCATATCAGCGTTCAGAAGAGCAAATGAACTTGCAATGGCTATGGAGGCGAGATGTTATCACGGTTCTGAAGGAAGAACCAAGATGAAGCCGCTGAAATACTCCAGAAGAGATATTAATGCATATCTTATTATCGCATTGTATCTTGTATGCATTATTGTGGTTAAGGTTACGCTTAAGTTAATATAATCAGAGTGCATGCAGATATGACATTTATAATAGGCTGATTCTGGCTGAATAAGGAGGAACGCCATGCGAAGAATAAAGCTTATCGTAGCTTATGATGGAACAGAATATTCCGGCTGGCAGATTCAGCCGGAAGCACCAACTATAGAAATGTGTCTTGACAAGGCAATTCACGAGCTTACCGGTGAAAATGTGCATGTGACCGGAGCAAGCCGTACGGACGCAGGTGTGCATGCATATGGAAATGTAGCTGTATTTGATACGGAATCGACAATACCTGGAGACAGATTCACATTTGCACTAAACAGATTTCTGCCGGATTCAATTGTTATTCAGGATTCATGGGAAGTGTCTGGAGATTTTCACCCAAGGCACTGTAACACAAGAAAGACTTACGAATACCGCATACTTAATACTGCTGTTCCGTTGCCTCAGAAGCGCAATTTCACATGGCATGTTGCAGGCAGTATTGATATTGAAAAGATGAAAGAAGCTGCAGCATATATTGTTGGTGAACATGATTTCAAAAGCTTCTGTTGTGTGAGAACTCAGGCAGAATCGACTGTCAGGACTATATATTCACTTGAGGTTCTGCAGGAAGGCAGTGAGATAATAATCCGTATTAAAGGAAATGGATTCTTATACAACATGGTAAGAATTATTACAGGCACGCTTATTCAGGTAGGAAAAGGAAGATTCAAGCCTGAATATGTGAAGCAGATGTTAGAGGCAAAGGACAGGACTGTTGCAGGGCAGACTGCTCCTCCACAGGGACTTACACTTGTTGGCATTGAATATGTGGATAATGATGACGCAAGGGTTGTCTGATGTGGATAACTTTTTTGGATAAAACATTTGCAAAAGTATATTGACACACGTGGTTATGTGTTATATAATTCAGAAATGTGGCGTGATAAGTGCGCCCATAATTAAGGTTTTAAGTGTTTCACCAATGCCCCGGAGAGACATTTATATACATTAATAATTAAGCATTATAGCAATATTTCAGGAGGAAAACTAATGAAAACTTATATGGCTAGTGCATCTACAATCGAGAGAAAATGGTATGTAGTAGATGCTGCAGATTATACATTAGGTCGTTTAGCATCACAGGTTGCTGCTGTGTTAAGAGGAAAGAATAAGCCAACTTACACACCATTCCTTGACTGTGGTGACAACGTTATCGTAATTAACGCTGATAAGGTTAAGGTTACAGGAAAGAAGCTTGACCAGAAGGTTTATTACAGCCACTCAGACTATGTTGGTGGTTTAAAGGAAACAACACTTAAGGAAATGATGGAAAAGAAGCCTGAGAAGGTTATCGAGCTTGCTGTTAAGGGAATGCTTCCAAAGGGACCTTTAGGACGTCAGATGTTCACAAAGCTTCATGTTTATGCTGGTCCAGATCATGAGCAGGCAGCTCAGAAGCCAGAAGTATTAAAGTTTTAATATAAGGACACATATAAGGAGGAATTAACAGTGGCTAAGAAAGCAAACGGAAAGTTCTACGGAACAGGTAGAAGAAAAAGCAGTATTGCTAGAGTATATTTAGTACCAGGTACAGGTAATATCACAATAAATAAGAGATCACTTGATGAGTATTTCGGTCTTGAGACACTTAAGGTTGTTGTAAAGCAGCCATTAGCTCTCACAGAGACAGCTGACAAGTTCGATGTAATCGTTAACGTACACGGTGGCGGATACACAGGTCAGGCTGGTGCTATCAGACATGGTATCTCAAGAGCACTTCTTCAGGTTGATTCAGACGAGTACCGTCCATCACTTAAGAAGGCTGGTTTCTTAACAAGAGATCCAAGAATGAAGGAAAGAAAGAAGTACGGTCTCAAGGCTGCACGTCGTGCTCCACAGTTCTCAAAGAGATAATATTTACAATCCAAAGCGTCTTATGGCGTTTCAGAAAAGTATATTACACCTCGGAATTCCGGTTCCGGGGTGTTTTTTTAGTTTGTGAACTGTGGTATTATTATAATATAATGATTTTTCAAAAGGTAAAGCGAGTAATATGAGATTTGATAAGAGAACGTTTTAATAATGTATTATATCAAACAGTATTGGAGAGCCATATATGATTAAAATAGCATTTTTTGATATAGATGGAACATTGTTGAAAATGGGATGTAAAGAACCGACAGATAAAACAGTTAAAGCGTTAAATTCTCTTCACCAGAATGGAATATTGCTTTGTATGGCAACTGGCAGAGGCTATCTTTCAATCCCTAAATTCAAAGATATTACATTTGATGTGCTTCTAACATTTAATGGTTCATATGTAATGGCTGGAGAAAAGATTATTTTCAGAAATCCCCTGAATAATAATGATAAACATCAAATAATTCAAAATCTTAATAAAATGAACAGAGCAGCTGCAATCAGCAATGAGCATTTTATTGTTACTAATGGCACAGATGAGCATCTGGAAGAGTACTTTAAATTTGGAAATGAAACATTGACAATTGCAGATAATTTCGATGAGTTATGTAAAGAAGATATTTATCAGATTATGTGTGCGTGCAGAAAAGAAGAATACGCCCAGATACTGCAAGGAACTGAAAATACCCAGATAACTGCATGGTGGGATAAAGCAGCAGATATAATTCCATTGAATTGTGGTAAGGGAAATGCTGTAAATGCAGTGCTTAATTATTATGGATTATCGAAAGATGAGGCGATTGCTTTTGGTGATGGTAGAAATGATATTGAAATGCTAGAAGCTGTTGGTACAGGAGTAGCCATGGGGAATGCCATTGATGAAGTCAAAGCAAGAGCAGATGTCATATGTAAATCCGTTGAAGAAGACGGAGTGTATCATTACTGTCTGGAGCAAAAACTCATTAAATGCTGATGGACTTATTATACAGCAGGGTTGCAGAGTGTTATATACTCTGCAACCCTGTTAGTCATTTATAGTCTTAATTTTACCACCACTTCTCACGGTAAGAATATTCACCGCGGTAATTAGAAGCATTATAATCAGGATACTTGAAAGGTGAATATACATCATCCTTAGGTGCATCATCCTGTGTATATATGTACATTGAATCATAATCCCATGTGACAATCTCATCACGGGCATCGCCGTAGAGGTTTACAGCTTCAGCACACATGGTAGGATGACCATCATCAGGGAATTTAACGACCTGGATACCATTGCCATCAATCATTCCACCGCGTTCTATATCAGCATTAAGAAGGATGAAGTCCTGACCGTCGCCAGTCCAGTTTACAGGAGTTAAGAGATTGCCATTAAGCTCGTTCTCCATTTCCCATAACTGATTACCTTCGCTGTCATAGAAATATATAATTCCCTGGTGTCCCCAGAAATTAACAACAACCATTTCATAGCCCGGGCGGTTAGGAAGATAATTAGCAAGACTTACACGCTGTGCATGACCTATGCCGTCCTTCTTAAGAAGTTTTCCGTTAAAATCAGATATCAGGAAGCCTTCCTTTCCTGCAACACAGGCAAAGAATTTAGTACCTTTGTGTGGTCCTGACTCAAATCTGCCTGGAACAATCTCATCAATATGGTCTTCATTAACAGGCATAGTCCACATTTTATTACCGTGGCAGTCAAGCATGTTATAACCAACTAAAAGTTCATCATGTCCATCTCCGTTAATATCAATTGCAAAAGGAAAATGTCCGGTATTCTTATCACTCTGGAAATGCCACATAACCTCAAGGTCATCATTAAGTGCATACACCCTGCAATAACGGTCCTTAATGAGAATATCGCGTGGCTTGTCAAGACCACGGAAATTACATATACGCATACCATCAGGATTAATTCTGTCAAATGCGTAGATTTTATCAGGAACACCGATAATAGTTCCGTCCTCTTCTGGTGTAGAGAAAGGTGTTTTGGCACGTTTCTTCACTTCACCTGTTCTGCCATCAAGAATCAGCACTTCAAAATTCTTGGCTGTAATAACCTCATCAAAGCCATCACCGTCAATATCATATATCTGCATAGGCATGTCAGCTGATATAGTTCCAATGTCGTGATTATCAGTAGGTTCACCATGCTGCCATAATATATTGCCATCAAGGTCAAATGCGGTGAGACAGCTGATTGTTCCATAAGCATCACGGTTTACTCTTTTCTGGCACTGAGCCATAACCATCTGATACTCGCCATTGCCAAGAAGATGACCGAAACGAAGCTGTCTTCCGGTGCCGCAGCCTTTGAGGTCAATTTTCTTAAGAAGCTTCATCTTAGGATAATGTGCCTGTGCATCTTCACATTCAGCTTTATAAGCATTTCTTGCAGCATCAATAGAAGCAGCAGTACTTTCAGAAGTAGTAACATTTACAAAACCAAACTGTGTAGGGATAGTTGCAGTAATGGCAATCTTGCCACCCTGCCTTGCATATTCAGTGTCAAGGTCAAAATAAACCTTATCATCAACACTGCATATAACATGGCTGCCTTTAATCTCAGCCTTAAGTACATAAGTATCATCACAGTTGTAATCAAAAGGTACAGAATCGAGTACAGTAACCTCCTCCTTATGACGATACTCAAGTCTTAACTCATGCTCTTCAAAAACAAGGACAAGAAGATTAGCAGAGTTCTGACAACAAAAACCAATGCCGGCATTGCCCCATTTGGTAGTAAACATACGCACACTTGCAGTTATAGTATAATCGCGCCAGAATCTGTCACCGCTTGTGAGCATAGGAAATGTGCGGTGTGGCTTGTCATTGCGGATACGCATCTGCTCCATAAAATGTTTTCCATTATATTCAGAAATAATCCAGGAAGCCCCCTGACCGTTATAAACGTGGTTGCATACCGGGTCATACCATTTACCATAATATCCGGGATAATGGATAAAGTGATACTCACCCATTGCCGAATGATTCTTATCATAAGGAAATTCACCAATAGGAAAATCAGAGAAATCTTCATTAAGTAAAATAAAATCTGCCATAATAACCTCCATTCCAAAATAAAAAATATAATTAATGGCTCTTTCTGTAGCTTCCGGGCGCTTCGCCCATTATTTTTTTAAATGTGCCGCCCATAGTATTACTGTCGGCGAAACCACATTTGTCAGCAATCTCAGTAATAGAGAGGCTGGTGTTGACTAAAAGGTCTGCTGCTGCGTGCGTTCTTACATAAATAAGATACTCTCTGAATCTGAAGCCTGTAAAAGCCTTAAATTTCTTGGAAAGGCTCGATTCACTCATATTAAAAAGTTCTGCAGTAGCAGCCATAGTTATGTCATTGTGATAATTCTCGATAATATATTCAATAACCTTCTGGATAAGTTCATTACCTGTATCCATTTTCGTAATAACATTATCTTCGTACATCTGACAGCGCAGAATAAAAAGTATAAGTTCATGAAAATAAGAATGTACGAAAGATAAAGACAGACTGTCGACACCATTGTGTTCATAAGAAATCTTCTGGATAATTGATGATATATAATCAAGTCGTCTTTCTGGTATATGGACAACAGGATGTTTATGGAAAATGCTTTCTATATCCAGAGAGGAATCATCAGCAATCCACTTTAAATCATCATTATTAAAATATAACACATATCTTGTATGGTCACTTCCGGCGAGGTAAGTAGTCATGTGCGCCTTGTCTGGTGGGATAAGAGCAAGTCCGCCCGGATTTAACATATATATTTCATCACCTACATAAAGGGTGCAGGAACCAGAATATATAAACATCAGCTCCCATCTGTTATGTTCATGAAAATGTTTCATCTTATAAGATGGAGGCACAGTAGCAATATCCGTGTGGAAATTGTCATTAATAAAATGGTACATTGCCGTCTCCTTGGTATATGAATAATATCTTACGAAGCAAAATCATATACTGATTATAGGTCGTTTATAGAGAAAATGTTACTGATTTTTTACATATTTTTTTGATTTTAGAAGATTTCGTGCTGTTTTTTTGTATATATAAAAATACAATGTGAATATAATGGAAGCATCTTAAGAAGCAGAAACAATTTAATATAAGGAGGAATAATATGATACGAAGAAACAAAATTATTGCTTCTGTTGCCGTCAGTGTTATGACCGGCGTTCTTGTTGCAGGTAACTTAGTTCCATTACAGGGATATTATGCATTTGCACAGGAAACAGGAGTAACAGCTATGAGATATTCAGCAGTAAAAGACATTAACAAAACATTAGAAGGTTACACACCAATCGACAGTTCTGATCCGGTTGAATTCGGTGGAACTTACATTAAGTATCAGGGTGAGACAATCCAGTTGTCGGAGACAGCCATATATCTTGATGGTTCGTTATCAGACGAGCTTGCTGCTCAGTACCCATATGTATATAACGACATTACTAAGGCATTGTCAGCAGATGCATTAAAGAATGGAACAGCAGATAATCCAATGACAGTATATGTTGCACCATATGTATACTGGATAGATGATCCGGCAGCAACAGATACAGTACAGAAGACAGACGGCTATTCAGCACCTTATGGAATGGTTGTTAATTCAGATTATCTTACTATCAAAGGTCTTACAGAAAATCCTGCAAATGTTGTATTAGCCGGAAACAGAGGACAGTCACATGCCTCTAACGGTAACTATACCATGTTCAGATTCAACTGCAACAGCGCTCTTACAGTTAAGAATATAACAATAGGTAACTATTGCAGTGTAGACCTTGACTATCCGCTTATGAGTGAGCTTAATCAGGCAAAGAGAACAGAGACAATCACACAGGCACAGCTTGCTGATGTTTCTGGAGACAAGATGTTTGCAGATAACTGTAACTTTATAAGCAGACTTAATCTTGACCCAATAAATGGAGCATCAAGAAGTCTTTATAACAACTGTCATTTTGAAAGTACAGATGATGCCCTTAATGCAAATGCTGTATATGTAGGATGCGATTTTGATTTCTACGGAAACAGACCATTATATTCATCATATGGTACAGGTTCAACATTTTTAGGTTGTACATTTAATTGTAAGATATTAAATGTTGAAGCCGAACCTACACAGTTCTTTACTAAAGAGGGCGGCACAATTACCGCAGTAGACTGTGTATATAACAGTAATTTAAGTGTACCTATATCAATTGGATGGACTAAAACACCATCAACTTCATTAAAGTGTTATCAGAGCAACATAATTCATAATGGACAGAGCATCACAATCGGTGGTGAGGGTGCTAAAGAAACCGTTGATATGACAGGCAAGTCAGTACTTGATGCCTACAAGGTTGTGTCAGGTGGTAAGACATATTACAACACATACAATCTTTTAAAGGGCAGTGACGACTGGGATCCATTAGGAGTTAGGGATGTAATTAAAGCAGCCGGACAGGACACAGTTGCAACACAGCTTTCAATAACATCAGATGTCACAGAGATTGAATCTGGAAAGGAAACAGCTTCAATAGGAGGAACAGTTAACTATTTCTATGGAACTAATGATACAACACAGAAGATAACATACAGCGTATCAGACGAAGATAAGGCATATGTGAAGTTAACAGATAATGGTGACGGAACATGCAAAGTAGAAGGTACTAATAATGATGATGCAGCTAGGAAGGTTATTATAAATGCATCTACAGAGTCAGGTCTTGAAGCAGCAGTTGGAATTACTGTAAAGCCAAGCAAGATTGAAGCACCAGCATTTACAAAGGCACCAGTTATTACTAATGACGGACAGGGAAGTCTTAAAGTAGATTACTCACTTGATTTAGGAAGCAGAGAAGACATGTCTGCAATCTCATGGTACAGATGTACAGATGCAGAGGGCAGCAATCCTATACTTGTAGCAGTAACAAGAAATGATTCACCAGAGTATACATATAAGTTGACAGCAGGTGATGTAGGATATTACATCATGGCTAAGGTAGAATCTAAGAACATCAGAAGTGATTATGGAACACCGGAAAATACAGTATATGACAAGGCAATCGGAGTGAAAGATGTAAGAAGCAAGAACCTTGCTACAGATTTCTCTAACTTCCCTAATGTAAAGCAGTCAGAAATCAAAGCTGGTTTCTGGACAGTAGATTATAACCGTCCAGCAGATACAGAAAGCTTTGGAAGCTGGCAGGGAGCTGATACAGAAGAACCTTGGAAATATGGAACAACAGGTAACGGCTGTGTAGGCGCTGGATTATATGAAGGTACACAGGGCGCAAGACTTATGTATACACCAGTAGAAGGAACATATGGTGATATGTCACTTAAGCTTGTAGTTGACCCGGCTAAGACAGCAGGTCAGGGATTTGGTAGTGCAGGACAGTATATGGATGTACTTCTTAAGTTCGATACATCTACACTTACAGGATACGGATTAAGAATAGTAAGAACAAAGGCTTCATCTAATGCAGTAACATTTGTACTTGTAAAATACGACAACGGAACAGTAACAGAGATTTCTGATAAAGTTATTGCAAGCTGCTATGCAACAGGCTGTACAATCAGTTTAAAGGCTGAAGGCAATAAGCTCACAGCACATGTTGAGACACCAACAGAACAGCTTGCAGACCAGGCAGCTAAGGGATATCCACATGTGGTTGACCTTACAGCAGATATTGAAGCTAACAGCTTTGGCGGAGTTGCAATCCAGCATACAGGAACACTTGGCGCAGGCGGATGGCAGAATACAACAATGCTTCATAACTTAAATGTTACATGGGAAGGTGAGAATAACCAGAACCCAGAATATGTTGAAGGAAATCCATCAGATAACGAGAATCCTGCCGAGACACCAGATGATTCAACAGGAACATCAACAGGAGCAGACACAACAGTCAAGACTGGTGATATGAGTCATACAGGAATGTATGCCGCATTAACTACAGCAAGCCTTTGTGCATTGCTTGGAATGGCAGCAGTATACATGAGAAGAAGAAAAGATATCTAATTTCATAAAAATTTTCTTTACAGGAGCACCCGCAATTATATTGCGGGTGTTTTTGCGTAGTGAATGTGTGACCGTATGTGATTGACATTTTAATTATTATGCTATAAAGTTTTATAGAACTAACCAGTATAAGATGGAGGATAAAACTTAAAAGCATGAAATATAATATAAGAAAATATATATTGGCAGGAATTACAGCAATTCTTGCAGCGGCTGTTCTGACAGCATGTGGTGGCAGCAAGCCAGAGAAGGACGATACAGTCCAGAGTACACAGGAAATATTTGCAATGGATACATATATGTCGCTTACTGCATATGGCAGCAATTCAGAGGAAGCAGTAAGTAAAGCAGTTCAGGAGATTAACCGGCTTGATGCAATGTTTTCGGTAGGAAATGAGGACAGTGATGTTACTAAGATAAATGAAAATGGAAGCGGTGAAGTATCGGAAGAAACCGCATTTATAATGAACAGGGCAATGCAGGTATCTAAAGAAACTAAAGGTGCTTTCGATATTACGATATACCCGGTTATGGAGCTGTGGGGATTTACCACCAAGAATTACAGAGTGCCTGAAAGTAGCGAGATTGCAGAGGTACTTAAGCATGTTTCTTATACAAATGTGGGGATTAACGGGCAGCAGGTGACATTATCAGATGGTGCAAGCATTGATCTTGGCGGAATTGCCAAAGGTTATACTTCCTCAAGGGTGATTCAGATTATGAAGGACTGCGGCATAGAGCATGCAATCGTAAATCTTGGAGGCAATGTGCAGGTGCTTGGAAGAAAGAGCGATGGCTCAGACTGGAGGGTTGCCATACAGAATCCTGACAGTGAAAGCAGTTATCTTGGCGTATTAAGCACTGCTGATAAGGCAGTTATAACATCAGGTGGATATGAGAGATATTTTGAGCAGGACGGACAGGTATATCATCATATTATAGACCCACAGACAGGTTATCCATCAGAGAGTGACCTGACATCGGTTACGATTGTATGCTCTGACGGAACAACAGCAGATGCATTATCAACTGCGCTTTTTGTAATGGGGCTTGATGGCGCGAAAGAGCTGTATAGAAGCGGCTCGCTTGATTTTGAGATGATACTTTATGATGGAAGCAAAGTATATGTGTCAGAGGGAATAGCTGACAGTTTTTCAACCAATATGAACACGGAAATAATTACCAGATAACGTTAATGAGAATTATTATTAACAGCCTGTATTGACAAATGCAGGTCCTAAAATATATTCTATAGAACAGTTAGAAAAAACTAATTAAAGATAGATGAAATTACTTTTGTTTAGGATAGCTAACTTAGAATATAAAGACTAGAAGGAGCAGACATGTTATTAGTAATATCACTTATAATCGTATCTTTATTCATATATTTTCTTAAAGATTCACTTAAGAAACACGCGGGTATCTACTATATAGGGGCAGCGGTAATCTCTATTGCAGTATTTCTGATTGGATTCTTACCAATGCCTTTATTTGTAAAGAATAACATATTAGGAATATTTGCAAAGGGTTCTCTTGGAACGGCAATGTTCGTTGCAGTAATGTACGCAGGTGCACTTCCTAAGGGCAGCAAGCTGATTGCACCGCTTATGAAGATAAGAGGTGAATTGTCAATTACAGCGGCAATACTTGTCCTGTGTCATAATTTCACATATGGAATGACATATTTTAAAATGCTTTTTATTAAGCCGGCGGCATTATCAGCAACACAGCTTACAGCAGCAATAATAAGTATTATTCTTATCACAATAATGCTTGTGCTTACAGTAACTTCATTTCAGGCTGTAAGAAAGAAGATGCAGGCTAAGAAATGGAAGCAGTTACAGCGCACAGCATACGTATTCTACGGTCTTATGTATGTACATATAATGCTTATCAATATTCCATATGCAAGACTTGGACTTGGTACTTATATTGCAAATGTTGTTATCTACAGCATAGTTTTCTTAGGATATGCAGCTATGAGAATAGCAAAGGTTGTATCAGTAAAGGCAGCAAGAGCCGGAAAGACATACGGTAAGAAACCAGAGACGGTTCTGTATGGACTGGCATTGGTTATATGTGCAGTGATGACGGTGTCGTGCTTTGCAGGAAGACAGACAGTGTCGGCATCGGAAGACAATGAGGAATGGAACGATTTCTTTAACGAAGAGACAGTTGCAGCAATGGTCAAAGAGATTGAGAGAAGTACGGCTAAGACAGATGCCGAAGGAACAACACAAGAGAGTCTGGAAGAATCAGCTTCATCAGATGGACAGTCAGACTCACAGGCTGGTGGTGCAGGAAATGAAGTGTCGGGAAATAGCAATAATTCCGGTTTGGATAATGCTTATGGTAATTCATCAGGTAATAGTTCTGACAGTGGTAATCAGTCAGCTCAGCCGGATAATGGTTCTGACAATAGTGGAGAGCTGAGCGGTGGTTCAGGCAGTGACGCACCAACTAATACAACATTTAAAGCAGATGGAACTTATACAGGTTCCGCTGTGTGTGAGACTTATAACTACAATGTAATGGTTACAATAGTCATATCAGGAGATACGATTACATCGGTTACTGCTGAATCAGAAGCGGGTGCGCAGGATGTGCAGTATTTTAATATGGCAAATGCAAAGGTTCCTGCACAGCTTCTTGCAAATCAGAGTACATCAGGCGTTGACAGTGTATCTGGTGCTACTAAATCGAGCAATGCCATAAAGAAGGCATTTTACTATGCTTATAAATCGGCTAAGAAGTAGAGCAGATTTGTAATAGAAAAATTATAAGGAGGCAAAAATCCTCTCCTCACCAATGGGTTCGGATTTTGCTTCGCAAAACAAGGAGGATTTATGAGGAAGAACATTTTTACTAAGATTGCTGCTGTTGCAGCCGCTACTGTTCTTGCAGTTACAGCACTTCCAGCTCTTGTGTCTGATACACATGCAGCAGATGATGAGTATTCATATGTATATGCTGGACTTACATGGCAGGAATACTGGGCTAACGAGGGCGTATATAACGCAGGAGATGTAACATCATCTAATGAGAAGGATACAAAGGGGGAATATGATAAGGGCGCTTTTGATACAGTAACAAGAGCTACAACCAATCATGGTCTTCACAGAGGAAGCTACCAGTGTATGGCAACAATTGATACAGAAGATGGTAAGAAGTATGAGCTTGCCGGCTGGAGCAGTGATGGAAAACAGATGATACTTACAGATGGTACACAGCTTTCATACAATAGGGGCACAATTACTAATGCAGATGGTACAAAATCTAAGCTTTCTTCTTATGAAGTAACTGGTATTAAGTATGTTCCGGTTAAGGTTAAGACATCTGATCTTGCTGATTTTGAGCAGCATTACAGAGTTGTCAAGAATGGCGAGAAGTTATACGGAGGATTCGGTGAGGTCAAGCTTAGTTCATATGAGTATACAGCTGCAGTTAATGCAGATACTAACGGACTTAAGACAGCAGTTAAGAATGCAGACGGAACATATTCATTCTCTGCAAGACAGACTGGCAATGGCAAATCATTTGCAGAGCAGGATATCAGCGTAGCTGCTAACATTACATCTACAGTAAAAGATGCTACAGGTTCATATGGTGAATTCTTAAGAGTTGATATTAATGGTGATGGTTATGGCGCATTAGGTGCTATGATGCAGGCTGTTAAGTGGACATACTATGGGAATGATGCAACAAGAACAAATGTAGTTGCTACATATGGTACTAAATTTGCAGCAGATAACTGGATGCACAAATCAATGGGAATCCAGCTTGGACTTACAGATTCAGCACGCTGCCAGTTACCAGCAGGATATGATGGAACAGGTTACTGGTCACTTACTGTATATTCATTAGGATATACTGATACTACAATTAATTTTGAAGCAACTGATGCTAATATCGTTAAGGTTAAAGAGCCTGCAAGTGAAGATGATAAGGCTAAACTTTCAGCAGCTATTGCAGCAGCAGATGCGCTTAATGAGGCAGATTATACAGCAGAATCCTGGGCAGCTATGAAACTTGAGTATGAAGAAGCGGTTGACGCACTTGCGATTGCAGAATATAAGGCAGATGTTGATGAGGCAACAGAGCATCTTATGGCAGCAATCAATGCATTAGTAAAGGCTGATGCAGATACACCTTCTGGTTCAGAAGAACCGGATAATACAGATGACTCATCTGTAGAAGATGTTCCAACGGGTGATGCAAATAACATGATGGCTTATCTTGCAGCAGCTTTACTTGCTTTAACAGCAGGTGCTGCAGTAACATGCAGACGTAAGATTAAGAATGTAAGATAATTGATACGCTAAAATCTAATAAAACTATAAACAAGCCAGAGAATCGGGGCGGAGAGAATCCTTTGTGGGATTCACTTCCGCTCCGGTTCTTTGTTACCTGTTAATCTTAATATCACCCATATTAACATCAGCATTTATACTCTTACTGCTTCCGGCATTATTAGTATAGCTGTGAGAATAAGTAGAATCATTAACCTTGATGTCGCCTAAGTCTACAGAGAGATTAGCACTGTATTTATCAATATCCATACCGCTTATTTTCAGAGAACCCATATCGACAGAAAGGTTAAGGACATCACTGTCACAGTTTGTAAGCTTAATATCGCCCATATTGTTATCAGCAGTTAAATTCTTAATGGCAGAATCAACGATCTTAAGAGAACCCATATCAACAGAGAAATCAGCAGAAGAAGCATGTATATTGTTAACATCCATATCACCCATATTAAGGTCAGCCTGAATAGAATTAAGACTGATATTGTCAGGAATAGTAATTGTAAGTGTGCAGTCTGAGTTTTTGATATTAGTCATAAGATGTACTTTTACATGCTGTTCAATATTTAATGAAGTTCCAGAAACAGATACAGCAGGCTTAAACTTTTCAGCACCTGTATAGATAACTTCAAGCTTGCTGCCTTTCTTAATCTCAACACTGCCAAGATTCATATCAACAGATATGTCTGACACATTATCATAAACAGAAGAATTTTCAATATATTTGCCACTGGATGCCATAGTCATGCGTGTAAAAGGAGAAATGTTAAATACATTACCAAGAACGCCAATAATTATGCATATAAGTGTAATAAAATATATAATTGACAGATAAATTCGTTTCTTCATAATTACACCTCCCTGGAATCGTCTTTAAGTATACTCTTAAATATAGCATGAATTACAGCCGCAACAGGCCATATAACCCATGTTAAAGCCCATGCAAATGTGATGGAAACTGACTGACAGATATATACATGTAACGGTAGGCCAGAAAACAGACATAATAGTTGTTGCAGTATTGTTAATATATCTGACTTCTTTATTCTCCTTCTTAACATAGCTGCCGGCTACATTGTCACCATTAAGAGCAAGTAAAGTCTTACATGAAGTCTCAGCCATTGAACCGAAAACAATAAGGAATACGCCGACACTTACTATACAAATCATTGCTGCACCGCCGATATCGTCAAGTCCCTGTATTGGGATTGCGTCAAAAACGGCAGCAGGGACAAAGCTTATGATACACATAATAATTCCCAGAGTGCGGCACACAATAGAAATGTTGCGAAGTTGTTCCTTCTTATCCTGCACATATCCGACAGTGGCATAATCGATGATACATTCGTGTTTCTTAATATAGTCGTATTTATTCATTAAAGAATTGGTTATTATAAATATGCCAACACCGCAGGCAACTATAATAAACAGAGCAACAGTGCCCATTGTCTGGAGAAAATTATTATGAAATGCACTGCAGGCTGCCGCTGGAACTACTGAGAAAATACATAAGAAAACCCCTAATGCAGTCAGAAATGCATGTCGGCTGCCGGCACTTACAAAGCTTCTGGCTTCATCCTGTGTTAAAGTGCGTCTGTTATCAACAGGAGCAGAAGACTGTCTGTTAAGTCCGAGAGTTTCTGCGAGTTCGTCAAGATTGCCAAATTCTGAGATAACAGTGCCTACAGCCTCATTCTCGCTTTTACCTTCACTGATAAGTTCATTATATTTATCCTCCATCATGCCCCACAATTCGTCTTTAGCCTTTAAAACTTCAGCAGTTGCGGGGAGATTGGCAAACATAGTTTCAAGATAACTTTTAATAGTATCCATACATTAATTCTCCTTCACAATAAATTTTTCAATAACTTCTTTAGTGAGAGCCCACTCTTCACATTTTGACTGATAATACAGTCGCCCTTCGTCAGTAATCTGATAATAGGTGCGCTTTTTTCCGCCATTCTCGCCTACACCGGGGAAAGAAGTGATATATCCGTTTTTTTCCATACGTGTAAATGCGGAGTAAAGAGTAGTTTCTTTAACAATATATTTCTCATTGGTCATGGCCTTAATCTGCTTAGAAATCTCATAACCATAAGATGGCTTATCAAGCAGAAGATACAGGATAATTGTATCGTTGTAGCCTCGTATAATGTCGCTGCTGATGCCAGCCATGCATACTCCTCCCTTCGAATTAATTGAAGGTGATGATTCACCTGATAATAAATATTAAATAAATGATAATTACTACGACAGGCGATACTACGACAGCCGTAGTACATCTGTCGTAGTATATATAACATGATATGCATAATATGTCAACAGGAGAATATAAAAATCCCTCAAAAGCAGGTAAACAGTGCTTTTGAGGGATATATTAAATATATGGATTATTTGAAATATACTTTAGCTGCAGTAGCAGCCATGATATTTTCCTTGTCAGGTGTTGATATTTCATTGCTTAAGACAATGTAATCAATAAGGTGTCTGTAGCTGTCCTTGCACAGATTCATAGGCAGGTCGCTTCCCCACATAATCCGGTCGCTTCCGACAAGTTCGATGGCGCGTTTAATATAATGGATTGCGTCAGGATAAGGGTATGTGGCGTTTTTACCCTGATTAGAAGGAAGGCTTGCAAGGTCGAATACAACATTGTCAAGCGTGAGTGCCTCCATTCCTTTAAGCCAGACATCTTCCTGAACAAGACCTCTTGGGGCAAGCAGATGGCACACAACAAATTGCGTGTCAGGGTGTCTCTTAATTGCGCGGGCGAGGGCTTCCGGCTGCCAGCACTCGGCAGGGTAGCGTCCAATATCGAACACAACAGTATTATTATGCATTTCAGCATATGACAGCATTTCCTCAATAACATCACCGTCAAGGGGAATAGTAGGATGATAACTCATAAGACCGCTTCCGGTACTTACCTCGAATTTTACAATCTTAATTCCGAGGTCTTCAAACAAATGCTTTCTTATAGAATCAACATTTCTGCAGAATGGGTCGTAAGTAGCTGCTGCAGCAAGACGGTCAGGATATTTCTTTGCAGCCTCATAAGTGTAAAGATTCTGCGGTCCTAAGAAATTGCCCTGAAGCATAACAGCCTTGGAAACACCAGCCTCGTCCATAACCTTAAGAACCGCTTCCGGAGTTACATCATATTCACCGAGACACTCTGGTATCATCTGGAATATAGTTCCATCAGCGTAGCTTGCGTAACCTCCGCCTATAGCCTGCATTTCTCCGCTGTTTCCAAATCCATTGATGCAGCGGCATATATGAATGTGTGAGTCAATTATGTTCATAGTTAAGCCTCCTTGTTGCTGGATGTTAATATGTAATCTCCCTGCCTTCTTTTCTCCACTGTCTGAACTCAGCAGAAGCAGAAAGTAAAAGGTCAGATGATGAGTTAAGTGCAGTTTCAACAGAATCCTGAATAACACCGATGATGAAGCCAATTCCGACAACCTGCATAGCAACATCATTAGGAATACCGAATAATGAGCATGCCATAGGTATAAGCAGGAGTGAACCACCGGCAACACCAGAAGCACCGCAGGCAGAAAGCGCTGCAAGAATACTTAAAAGAATTGCGCTTGGAATATCAACAGTAATACCTAAAGTATTGGCTGCGGCAAGTGTCATAACAGTGATAGTTATTGCAGCACCATCCATGTTAATAGTTGCACCGAGCGGAATAGTTACAGAGTAAGTATCCCTGTCGAGTCCCATATCCTCACATTCCTTCATATTAATAGGAATATTGGCAGCGGAGCTTCTTGTGAAAAATGCAGTGAGTGCGCTCTTTTTTAAACATCTGAATACAAGTGGGTAGGGATTCTTGTGTGTACACCAGAAAACAAGAATTGGGTTGGTAACGAAATAGATAAAAAGCATAGTACCAACGAGAAGCATAAGAAGCTTTCCATATTCCTTAAATACTGACATACCATTGTTTGACACAGTATCAAATACAAGTCCCATAATACCTAATGGAGCAAAATTAATAATCCAGGTAACAACCTTGGAAAGACCATTAGAGATATCTACAAGCATATCTTTAGTAGATTCCTTGGCATGTCTACATGCAATACCGATAACAACAGCCCATGCAAGAATACCTACATAGTTAGCTTTAGTAAGAGAAGTAATAGGATTCTCAACAATATTCATTAATAAAGAGTTAAATACATCACCAATACTTCCCGGTGATGACATTTCTTCAATGCCTTCTGTCAGAGTGAGCGTAACCGGAAATAATTTGCTTGTAAATACTGCGATTACAGAGGCAAGAATGGTACTGAACATGTACAGAATAATTACGGTTTTAATAACACCACCATGACTTTTTCCTGAATGGCATAAAGAACTTATGACAAGCACGAAAACAAGAAGCGGTGCGATAGCCTTAAGTGCGCCAACGAAAACGCTTCCGAAAAGAGCAATGCCGGAAGCCCTTGGAACGAGCAGACCAAAAATAATACCAAGAGCCAGTCCTCCAATAATTCTTTTAATGAGACTAATACTAATCCATTTGTCTAATAATTTCTTCATAATTTAACAGATTCTCCTATGCAAAACTTTTTCTATTATAAACTTACAAAATTTATTTGACAACTAATACTGTAAAGAATAAAAAATATATTGTAAAATATGAGATAATAATTACATAAGAGAGCAGACAGATATGAAAAGAATTATATATTATTTTAAAAAGGATATAGTGCTGACGGTAAGCTGGGTGCTTGCGGCTGCTTCAGCATTTTTAGTAAGACCGGATAAAGGATATGCAGGTTATATTGACTGGCGTTCACTTGGAATATTGTGGAGTCTGATGATAATAACAAAAGGTTATATGAATAACGGCATCTTTGAAAAAATCGGACATGCACTTCTTGTGAGAACACGGAAAATGTGGCAGCTTGTGAGCGTACTTGTTGCACTGTGTTTCTTTAGCAGCATGCTGATTACCAATGATGTTTCACTGATAACATTTGTGCCTTTTGCGATAATGATGCTTAAGCAGTGCGACAGACAGGAACTTATGATACCGGTTGTAGTATTACAGACGATAGCCGCGAATCTTGGAAGCATGCTTACACCGATTGGCAATCCGCAGAATCTGTATCTATACGGACTTGCGGGGGTGGGAGCAGGTCAGTTCATAATGTGGCTTCTGCCATATACAGTTGTTTCAGCAGTCCTGCTGATTATTTCAATACTGCTTTTAAAGAATAAAAATGCTGATGTGAGCATGAAGGATACCAATGACAATTCAGGTCAGAAAGCTACACCTGTAAATGTGTTGTTATATACAATTCTTTTTGTTGTAGCATTACTTGTTGTTGCAAGAGTACTTCCGTGGTATGTACTTACAGTACTGGTGTTTGTTACCACATTTATAATAGAAAGAAATGTGCTTTTGAAAGCAGACTACGCGTTGTTGTTAACATTTGTCGGATTCTTTATATTTACAGGCAATATGGGAAGGATAGAGCCGGTTGCATTATTCTTATCAGGTATTGCTGATGGCAGGGAAATAGGCGTTGGAATCATTACAAGCCAGTGTATAAGCAATGTCCCGGCGGCACTTCTGTTGTCAGGATTTACACATAATATAAAAAGCCTTGCACTTGGAGTTAATATTGGCGGTCTTGGCACATTGATAGCTTCAATGGCTAGCCTTATATCATATAAGCAGTATGTCAATGAAGTGCCAGATGGAAAAGGAAAATATTTTGTTACATTTACAGTGTATAATGTGATATTTCTGATTGTGTTATATGCGTGTACAAAGTTCATATGAGAGGAGATATGATGGATTCGATTAATTTATGTTATGAAATGTGCGATTACATAGAACAGAATGGTGTTGTAAAACTGGCTGGAAATGTGAAGCTTCGCGACAATCTTAAGAAAGAGTTGTTACATTTTCTTATATACATATCAATGACAGATGGAAGATATGGTGAGGAAGAGAAAGCATTTATAAAGAAAAAACTGGGATTCGATGTGAGTGCGTCAATGGCGGCTGATATCAAGAACCGCAACATGCTTGGTGCAGGATATATCACAAGAGTGCCGGAGACATTTAAGTATTTTATATTAGCCAATGCCGGTCACAAGATTAAGAACGATCGATACGACAATAAAGAGGCACGTACGCTGGCAGAAACCTACCGCAAGCTTGGGCAGGAATATTTGGCTGCGAATACTGGAAGTACCGAGGTTGAGATAAATGTTTTATCATCATACTGTGTAATGTTAGATGAGAATCTTAAATCATATGGTCTTCTGCGTCCTGATTACAAGAGCGCGGCAATACAGGCAGAGACAGCGGATGACGAAGAGCCGGACGCAGATGAACTAATTGCAGAACTTAATTCACTGACAGGACTTACTGCAGTAAAAGAAGATGTCAATGCACTTATTAATCTTCTTAAAGTCCAGAAAATGCGTGAGCAGATGGGAATGAAGCAGACAAGCGTCAACAAACACCTTGTATTCATGGGAAATCCTGGAACAGGAAAGACAACAGTTGCAAGACTGCTTGCCAGAATATATAAGGCGATAGGGGCAATATCCAAAGGTCATCTTGTAGAAGTAGACAGGTCAGGGCTGGTATGCGGATATATAGGACAGACTGCATCCAAGACTGCGGAAGTAATAGAGTCTGCGCTCGGTGGAGTTCTTTTTATAGATGAGGCATACACATTAACCAATGGAAAAGGACAAGGCGATTTCGGTCAGGAAGCTGTAGATACATTATTAAAGGGAATGGAAGACCACAGAGATGACTTAGTTGTGATAGTGGCAGGTTATACAGAACTTATGGAGGAATTCTTAGATTCCAATCCGGGACTGCGTTCAAGATTCAATAAATTCATCAATTTTGAGGATTACACAGCCGAGGAAGAAGTAGAGATACTTATAAATAACTGCAAGAAGCAGGAATACATGTTATCAAGAGATGCACTCGAAGAAGCCAGAAGATTTTTCACAGAGCGTGTCGCCAACAAACCAGAAGGTTATGCCAATGCAAGAGATGTAAGAAACTATCTTGAGAAAGCGATATCTAATCAGGCTAGCAGGATAGTGGGGCTTAAGGATGTTGATAAGAATATATTGGCGATGCTTGAGAAGGAGGATCTGGTGGGGATTGAGTTGTGACATACGGGAGGTTGTGGCAGACGAACGCTGTGGGCGGGGGATAGTGTCATTTTCAGACACGCTCCCGCTCGGTGGAAAACGCAGCTGTACTAAATTCGCTGGTTAGCCGCATAAAATGCGGCTTTCAGCTCATTAAGTGCAGGCGTTTTCCAACGGTCTGAAACTAACACTATCCACCCGCCCGCCGCTTACGTTGCTGCCCCTCCCGATGTCGCAGGCTCATCGGGAGCGGGAGTGGACTTTAGTGTGTAGGGAAGGCACAAGGAAGTCCAAAAGGGAAGCCGAAGAGTGGCAGATTGGACGTTGGAGTGGGGAGAAGGCATGATGAGGTCCAAAAGGGAAGCCGAAGAGTGGCAGATTGGACGTTGGAGTGGGGAGAAGGCATGATGAGGTCCAAAAGGGAAGTTGAAGCGTGGAGAATTGGACGTTGAAGCGGAGAAAAGGTGAGATGAAGTACAAAAAGGCAGGAGAGGAGAAATATAATGGGAACAGTATATTTTACACGACATGGTCAGACTGTCTGGAATGTCGAGAACAAGATATGTGGTGCAACAGATTCACCACTCACAGATTTAGGCCATGAACAGGCAATAGAGTTAGGAAAGAAGATCCTTGCAGAAGGAATACAGATAGATGAAATCCTGTATTCGCCACTTATAAGAGCAAAAGCTACAGCACTTCATGTATCTGAGATTACAGGAATACCTGCGCGTCAAGAGATAAGACTTAAGGAGCAGAATTTTGGTAAGTATGAATCAACACCAAGAGATGGAGAAGAATTTGCAAAAGCCAAATGCAACTTTATATGTAGTTTTGATGGAGGAGAGACAATGCTTCATCTTGCACAGCGTATATATAATCTGCTTGATGATATAAAGGCACAGCCTGATAAAACATATCTTTTAGTTGCACATAATGGAATTGCAAGAATGGTAAAGTCATATTTTGAAGATATGGGAAATGAAGAATTTTCAGCATTCAAGATAAAGAATTGTGAGATATTGAAGTTCGAGTTGTGACATACGGGAGGTTGTGGCAGACGGACGCTGTGGGCGGGGGATAGTGTCATTTTCAGACACGCTCCCGCTCGGTGAAAAACGCAGCTGTACTAAATTCGCTGTTCCGCCGCATGAAATGCGGCTTCCAGCTCATTAAGTGCAGGCGTTTTTTAACGGTCTGAAACTAACACTATCCACCCGCCCGCCGCTTACGTTGTCACCCCTCCCGATGTCGCAAACTCATCTGGAGACTTCCGGAGGGGGATGTGATCGGGACGGGTGTTGAATGAAGACATATCTCAAAATTTTCGCAGACACAGGTAAGCAAAGCGATACCGTCAGGTGTTAGTTTCGGGATTGTAAGAGATGTGGGAGAAAGCCAGCCGTGTTAATTGATATATTTCCCGGAGCAGACCGTAGAAAAACATCGGCACTTAGCGAACTGTGGGGAGCCGCGATAAGCGGCCAAACCCACAGCGAGCTTAGTACCGCTATGTTTTTCTCCGAGCGGGAGCGGGTCTGCAGAGGGAAATATGTCAATTAACACGGCGTCCGTTTCTCACTCCCCTCTCATAATCACCAAAACTAAAACACAATACCCCCTAGACCACATCATTTCTTTGAGCTATAATCAAACCCGGCTGGGAAAGCCAATGAATTGTATAGGGAAAGAAAGGCAGTAATATGTTTAACAAATCATACATTAAAAAGGCTGCAGCGATAGCAGCAGTAATACTTGCGGCAACAGCACTTCCGGTTAATATGGCAAATGCAGATACACAGACAACAGGAAGTACTGTGACAGGAAGTACTTTAACAGGAATTACAGCAAATCAGGCAGCATCAGAATACACAGAAATCCGCACAGCGTCAGAGCTTGTGGAAGCAGCTAAGAGTGCATCAGGAAATTATAAGCTGATGACAGATGTTGATATGACTGGAATTGAGTGGACACCATGGGATTTTTCTGGCACATTTGACGGCAACGGACACAGCATACTTAACCTGTCAGTAAAGACGGTAAGTAAGCATACAATGATGACATATGACGGTAACAGAAAAGAGTATGAAACATATGGAGCCGGCTTTTTTGGTGTTCTTAAGGATTCGAAAGTAACAGGTCTTAACATATACGGTGCAAGAGTTGAAGTAACTTCAACAGAACCGTGTTTTGTAGCACCAGTGGCAGGTCTTGCTGAAAACAGCGACATATCAGACTGTATAATTAAGGATACATATGTGTCACTCACAGATTCAGCTAAGATGTGGGGAACAGGCGGAATTGCAGGATTTGGAAGCGGCAATCTTGATAACATCACTACAGATGTAACACTTGTCTGCGTTGATACAGATGCAGCCGTAAGAGATGAGCAGTTCATGGGTGGTGCTTACGCAGCCGGCTTCCTTAATATAAGAAATTGTTCTATAACAATAGATGGATATGATTCAGACCACGGATATGTGCATGATGGCGGACTTGTCGGCATGTATATGGTATATCCATTGGAACTGTCAAAGACATATCAGGGCGAAGTGCTTAACAACAAAGTTAAGGGAATGATAACATTTTTCGAGGACAATACAGACCGCCGTGCATACTGTCAGGCAAATATGGGTGAGGTCATGAACTGGACATATGCATATTCAGGCTTCACATCAGATTTCAAGAGAAATGAGACATATGATTATTCAGTTACACTCCTTCCTGAAATGTGCAGCAATCCTTCATACACTGACACAGTGACAGAAGCAACAGCAGCGGATTTCGGCTACACAACACATACATGCAGCACATGTGGTTATACATATTCAGATAAATACACAATACACGAGCATAAGGTTGACAATTACAGTGTTGTAAAAGAAGCTACGGGAACAGACAAGAAAGATGGAATAGAAGCAGGAACATGCAGTCTGTGTAACCAGACCGTTTACAGGGAATATGCTGCAAATGTGGTAACAGACGATAATGAACAGACAGCAGGTAATAAAGCATCAGATTCACAGAGTAAAAAAGGACTTAGTGAAAGTACTGCAATATTTACAATAATTGTAGTAGTGATAGTTGCGATAATAATCATAACAGTAGTCATTATGGTACAGAACAATAAGAAAAAAAGATATAATAGAAAAAGAAGACGCAGATAGAAGGGAGCAGTTATGGAAGAGAACACATTTATAAATGTATCAAAAGATATGATGTCATTCATAGAGAAGAGTCCGAGTGCATTTCATGTAACGGCGAATTTTATGGATTTGCTGGACGACGCCGGATTTGTGCGCCTTAATGAGAGGGACAGATGGCATCTTATACCGGGTGGCAAATACTATGTAACAAGAAATGATTCTTCCATAATAGCTTTCAGAATGCCGGCGGCAGAGGGCTTTATCAATTATCAGATTGCAGCCGCACACAGTGATTCACCGTCATTTAAGGTAAAAGAGAATCCTGAGCTGACACCGGACAAGAATTACGTTTCGTTAAATGTGGAAAAATACGGCGGCATGCTTATGGCACCGTGGTTTGACCGGCCTCTTTCAGTTGCAGGAAGGGCAATAGTAAGGGAAGGTGCAGTATTAAAGCCAGTCCTTGTAAATGTAGACAGGGATTTATGCATAATTCCTAATCTTGCAATTCACATGAACAGGGAAGCCAACACAGGGCTTAATTATAATGCACAGAAGGATATGATACCGCTTATAGGAGAGACAGAATCAAAAGGGCTTTTTGACAGCATAATAGCAGACGCTGCACAGACAGATAAAGAGTCAGTGATAAGCAGTGATCTGTTTCTGTACAACAGACAGGCAGGAACTATATGGGGTGCGGATAATGAATTTATATCAGCACCAAGACTTGATGATGTGATGTGTGCATATTCATGCATGAATGCGCTTATAGACAGTGATGAGAGCAGCCAGGAAAGCGTTGCGGTATGTGCGGTATTTGACAATGAAGAGGTTGGCAGCAGCACCAAGCAGGGAGCAGATTCAACATTTTTATCAGATGTGCTTATGCGTATAGCTGCGTGTGCCGGCAAGGATAATGAGGATTATATAAGGGCGTGTGCAGGTTCTTTCATGCTTTCAGCGGACAATGCGCATGCGGTTCATCCTAATTATCAGGAGAAAGCTGATCCGACTAACAGACCTCATATGAACAAAGGTATAGTCATCAAATACAATGCCAACCAGAAATACACAACAGATGCGGTTTCTGCGGCAATATTTAAAGAAATATGTACAAGAGCGGGAGTTCCGACACAGGAATTTGCTAACCGTTCAGATATTCCGGGTGGTTCAACACTTGGAAATATAGCTAACTGCCATGTGTCAATGAACACAGTAGATATCGGGCTTGCGCAGCTTGCGATGCACTCACCTTATGAGACAGCAGGAATTATGGACACAGAATACATGATAAAGGCAGTAAAAGAATTTTTTGAGACAGCCATTGTGACTAACAGCAACGGCACATTTACATTAGAATAACAGAAAGATACAGTATATGAGCAATACTATATATATGGCCCCGATGGAGGGGCTTACAGATTTTACATACCGTAACGCCTACGAGAAAACATTTGGAAAAGGCAGAATTACAAAATATTTTACACCGTTTATCTCACCTAATAAGTCAGAGAATTTTCTTGCAAGAGAGATAAGGGACATAGACCGCGGGCATAATAAGGATACATATACGGTTGTACAGGTCATGACTAATGAAGCTAAGGATTTTATATGGACAGCAAAAATGCTTTATGAAAAATACGGCTACGGTGAGATTAATCTTAATGCCGGCTGTCCTTCAGGCACGGTTGTTTCAAAGGATAAAGGCTCAGGAATGCTTCGTGACACAGAAAAGCTTGACCGTTTTCTTGATGAGGTGTTTGAGGATGCATTTATAAGAGAGAATATTAGGGTTTCGGTCAAGACACGAATCGGAGTAGAAGATGACGATAGCTTTCCTAGGATAATGGAGGTGTATAATTCTTATCCTCTTGAGGAGCTTATTGTTCATCCGAGAGTGCGTACGGATTACTACAGAAATGAGCTGCATCTTGACGCTTTCCGATACGCAGTGGATAACAGCAGGAATAAATTAGTGCTTAACGGAGACATATTTACAAGGAAGAATTTCCTTGAGATGAAGGAGATGTTCCCGGAGGTTGATACATTTATGCTTGGAAGAGGGCTTATCGCAGACCCCGGACTGATTAATGTATTAACAGATGATAATCCTGAGGCGATGGTGCGAGACCTTAATGCAGATAAGAAGCTGATGAAAGAGCTTCACGACATGGTATATGCAGCCCGCACAGCCATAATGCCGGGAGATACACATGCCATACACAGAATGAAAGAAATGTGGTGTTATATGGAATATGTGTTTGATGATTGCAAAAAAGAAATCAAGGCAATCAAGAAATCCCAGAGAATGGCTGATTACAAGGTTGCAGTTGATGTGTTCTTCAACAAGGCAGTGCTTGTTGAAAGAAAGAATATTATATTTTCAAAAAAATTCTAAATAAGTGACAGGCAGTATCATATCAGATATTGTCTGTCTTCTTTTTCTGCTGGTGACCTGTCATAAAGGCAAGCACCTGTCTTGGCAGGAATCTGCTGCCAAAAACTCCGGCTTTCATTGTAAATGTCGGAACAATGGTAAGTTTGCCTGTAAACATTTTACAAAGTGCATAATAGGCGCAGTAATCAGCAGGAATTCCTGATAATGCGAACTTTACATTGGCAACATTGTTGAAGTTGGTATCAACAGGACCTGGACAGAGCATGCTTATGTGAACGTTACTCTTTAAGTCGCGCAGTTCCCCGTGTATTGCAGTAGTGAGGCTTGTCACATAAGCCTTGGTTGCATAATAGGTAGACATATATGGTCCACCAGGAAGCAGCCCGGCACTTGACGCCACATTCATGATGTAGCCCCTGTCACGTTGTATAAAGCCCGGAAGTACGGCCTTTGTAAGTATATGCACAGCTTTAATATTAACATTAATCATGTTGATATCATTCTTTAATTTTGTTTCAGCAAATGTGCCAAGTTCGCCGAATCCGGCATTATTAATCATAATATCAAGTGGATACTGACGAAGCTTCCTTCCAAGCTTTACGCATGATTTCTCATCAGACAAGTCACATGTGATACATTTGCATCTGACAGCAACATTATCAGCAATTTCGTGAAGTGCCGCTGTGTTTCTTCCAACAAGAATCAGGTCATATTCAAGGTCTGAAAGCAGATATGCAAATTCTTTTCCGATGCCGGAAGATGCTCCGGTAATACAAGCAAGTTTCATAAGAAGACTCCTTTCTTTTTCAATTCATGTTTGTGCAGTTTATGCCGTACAGCCTCTGCTATTATGAAAATCTGTCCGTTGCTGCAAAGCAGAAATGCACTTTTAGATTTCAAGAATTCAATTTCAAAATATTGATTGAACTTATAAGAATACAAAGATTTTATGTCTTATAGGCACAAACTGGAAATATTTTTTCTGAAAAGCTTCAATGTTCATAAATATGCCTATAAATATTGAACCGATAATAATCTTATAGGAAATGTATGTAAGTATTATATCAGATTTGTGCAATATATGCTATACAGTCGAACCGCCATTAACAAAATCCACCATTGGCAGCAGGCAGTCAGCAACCTTCTCATATCACAATATAACATTGACACACCTCCCCGCCGGGCTTAAAATTATTCTTTAGATAAAGCCTGCTAAAGAGGCGTTCATAATGTAGTGTTATACAGGGAGGAATTGATGACAATAAAGAATGAAACAGCATTCACAAAGGAATGTATGGAAGGTGCCATGCGTGCCAGTAATTTTGATAACAGCAGATATAAGACCTTTAAGCTGATTTACAATATGTTTGGACTTATATTCGGAATGATGATGATAAGAGAGCTTGTTCTTAAGATGACAGGAAATGAGCAGGCTGATACATTTATGATAGTGCTGTTTGGTTTAGTGGCGGTAGTATTTCTGTATATAGGAATGATTGGAATGGATAAGAGCAATAAGAAGAAATTCCATAATATATATGGAAAGATGGTAGGAATTAAATTCACATATGAGATAGATGCAGAGAATATTATTATTACAGATGAAGAAAACGACAGTGACACATTCAGTTGGAATGATATTGTGAAATGGAATCAGGATCCTGATAATATATATCTGTTTGTTGGGGATGATAACTGCCTGGTTGTAAGCAAGAAAGGGTTTACCCAGGGAAGTGCAGATGATCTGAGGCAGCTTGCTGATGCTGTAATTGGTATGAGAAATGTGACAGGAAACAGCCAGCAGTAAATTGACAAACACTATTAGTAGCAGATATAATATCTTCATCTGCGTTTAGCTATGCGGGAAATAATCAGGAGGAGGAAAGCCATGAACAATCAGGAAATGATGGAACTTTCAACAGTAGATAAGAGCGATTTTGAGGAACTTGTAAAAGAGTGTACAGCCTCAGGTATAATCGATCAGAATCTGTATACAGAGTATGATGTAAAGAGAGGTCTTCGTGATAGCAATGGTAACGGTGTACTTACAGGTCTCACAGAGATATCAGATGTATTAGGTAACCAGAGTGTTCACGGAAGAAAGATACCTGTAGACGGAGAATTATATTTTCAGGGATATAATGTTGAGGAGCTTATCAAGAGAAGCAGCCTTGACAGATTCAGATTTGAGGAAGCAACATATCTTCTGTTGTTCGGAGTACTTCCAGACAAGGATCAGTTAGACAGATTCATAAGAATTTTAACAGATCTTCAGGAACTTTCAGGAGCATTCATCAGAGATGTTATTATGAAAGCTACAAGTACTAATCTTATGAATTCGCTTATGAAGAGTATCTTAAGTCTTTATTCATATGATGAGAAGCCGGATGATATTTCAATTCCTAATGTATTAAGACAGAGTCTTCAGCTTATAGCCAAGATGCCTCTTCTTTCAGTATATGCTTATCAGTCATACAGACATTTTAAGCTTGATGGAACACTTATGATAAAGAATCCTAAGAAAGGTTATTCAACAGCCGAGAATATCCTCTATATGTTAAGAGATGACGGAGACTTTACAGAACTTGAAGCAAAGGTACTTGATATTTGTCTTGTTCTTCATGCAGAGCATGGTGGTGGTAATAACTCAACATTTACAACTCATGTTGTTACTTCATCAGGAACAGATACATATTCAGCAATAGCTTCATCAATCGCATCCCTTAAAGGACCTAAGCATGGTGGTGCTAACTTAAAGGTTCAGGAAATGTTTACAGATATTAAGGCACATTGCAGCGATTGGGACAATAAAGATGAGATATGTACATATCTTAACAAGATCCTTGACAAAGAAGCATTTGACCATGCAGGACTTATTTATGGTATGGGTCATGCGGTATATACTAACTCAGATCCTAGAGCAGTTATTCTTAAGAAATTTGCAAAACAGCTTTCAGAAGAGAAGGGAATGCAGAAAGAATTTGCATTATATGAGCTTGTTGAGAGCGAGGCAGGACAGCTTATCATGAACAAGAGAAAGATGTTTAAGCCGGTCTGTGCCAACGTTGATTTCTATAGTGGATTTGTATACACAATGCTTGGTATTCCAGAAGAAATGTTTACACCAATGTTTGCAACTTCGAGAATTTCAGGCTGGTGCGCACACAGACTTGAGGAACTTGTTAATGCAGGTAAGATTATCCGTCCTGCATACAAATATGTTGGACATCACAGACCATATGTTGATATGGACGAGAGATAATTACGTTTAATGGAGTAGTAAAATTATGTCACAGTACAAGGTTAAGAAGCTGGACCACCCGATTCACTGTACAGTTGAAGTGCCTGGTTCAAAGAGTATTACTAACAGAGCGCTGCTTATGGCAGCTTTATCACAGGGCGAATGTACCCTTAAAGGAGTTTTGTTCAGTGACGATTCGAGACATTTTCTTTTAAGTCTTATCGCACTTGGATATATTATCGAAGTAAACGAAGTTGAACGATATGTTATCATTCATGGACATGGAAGAGATATTCCTAAGAAGAGAGCAACAATCAATGTGGGAAGTGCTGGAACAGCAGCCAGATTCCTTACAGCCATGCTTGCATTATCAGATGGTGAGTACACAATTGAAGCTTCTGAACAGATGAAGAAAAGACCAATGCTTCCGCTTTTTGAAGCATTACAGAGCATGGGAGCAGAGTTTGAGTTTCTTGAGAAAGACGGACATCTTCCAGTTAATGTAAAGGGTGCGGCATATGGTGGAAAGAAACCACAGAATAATGTATCAATAAGTATAAGTGAAAGTACACAGTTCTTAAGCGCACTTATGATGACATCTCCTATGCTTGAAGAAGGAATACATGTTCATATTACAAGTAATAAAACAGAAGGTTCATATGTGCGTATAACAGCTAAGATGATGGAGCAGTTTGGCTGTGTGGTAGACCATGAAGGCGCAGAATATATAGTTCCGGCTGGTTCTGGATATTATCCACAGACATATTATATTGAACCGGATGTTTCAGCAGCATGCTACTTCTATGCAGCAGCAGCACTTACAGGCGGAACAGCTATCGTTAAGGGAGTACATTCTAACTCAATGCAGGGTGACCTTAAGTTCATAGATGTGCTTAAGCAGATGGGCTGTGCTGTGACAGAGGAACGCGAGGGTATATGCGTCAGCGGACCTAAGGATGGAGAATATTGCGGTGTGGATGTTGATATGAATGATTTCTCAGACCAGTCAATGACACTTGCGGCTATTGCTCCATTTGCAAAGACTACTACAGTTATCAAGAATATTGAACATATACGATTACAGGAATCAGACAGAATTGAGGCTATGGTCAACGAGCTTAACAATCTTGGCGTTGATGTCAAAGAGGGAAGAGACCGTATAGAGATATCTCCAGCCAATGTTAAGCCGGGTGTTGTTGACACATATAATGACCACAGAATGGCGATGTCATTTGCATTAATCGGATTGCGTGTTGATGGCATAATAATTGATAATTATGAGTGCTGTTGTAAGACATTTGAGAACTATTTTGAAGTACTTGAAAAGGCATGTGCACAATGAAAATACTTTTATACAGATGGAAGGTGTTCAATCAGGATGATGTAAAGTCTGCGATTGAATATTTCGGACATGAAGTACATGATTACACAGAAACAGTAATAGACAAGGATGATGAGACCGGCTTTAAGCTCCGTGACTATGCGGAGCTTAGGCAGGTCTTTTCTGCATACGACTGTGTTTTTTCACTTAATTATTTTCCACATGTATCGGATTTATGTGAAGAGCTTGGAAAAAAATATATTGCATGGACGGTAGATAGTCCGCTTATATCACTGTATCATCAGTCATTATTTAATAAATGTAATTATATATTTATATTTGACAGATTTTATTGTGAGGAACTAAAAAATCTTGGGGCAGAACATGTGTGGTATCTTCCGCTTGCTGTAAACTGTTCCCGTGTTGGTAAGATAACAGGTTCGCTTACTGCTGATGAACGGAACAAATGGCACAGTGAAGTATCATTTGTCGGAGGAATGTATCACAGGAATTCTTATGATGAAATAAAGGATAGGTTGCCGGAATATTTAAGAGGGTATTTTGATGCGGCAATGGCAGCACAGATGGAAATCTATGGTGACAGCATATTTGATAAAGTGCTTACAGTTGATATACTTGAAAAGTTATGTGAGCTTATAGATTTTAAGCAGGATGAAAGAGCATTTTCAGATATTGCACTTGTGTTTTCATCAACATTTTTAGGTTTCAAACTTGCTAATATAGAGAGGGTGCAGATACTTAACAAGCTTGCAAAGCATTTTCCAACAGACCTCTATACGGATGACCCGGATAAGGAGCTTATAGGAGTTAATCTTAAGGGTGCAGTTAATTATATGACAGATATGCCTAAGGTGTTTAATTGCAGCAGGATTAATATTAATCCTGTAATGCGCAATATCCGTACGGGAATTCCGCTTCGGGCGTGGGATATTGTGGGTGCAGGCGGATTTCTTATGACCAGTTTTCAGCTTGAATATATGGATTTTTTCGAGAATGGAAAAGATTATGTTTATTACGAAAGCCATGATGACCTGTTAAGAAAGACAGAATATTATCTTAATCATGAGGATGAGCGTGCGCAGATTGCAAGAAATGGACATGAAAAAGCAGTGAAGTTTCATTCGTATGAAAGGAGAATGGAGTTCATACTTGATAAATGTGGTATGTTAAAGCACTAAAGTTCAATTTTAGCAGTTTACTATATTGAAATGTGCATATATGACCATTGTTGAAAATAAATATATATGGTATTATAAAAAAGGTTGAGACAACAACCATACAATATTATAACTTTTACTTTCAGGAGGGAAAAGAAATGAGTTTTTGCAAGTATTGCGGAAGACAGTTACAGGACGGAGAAGTCTGTACATGTCAGCAGGCACAACAGTCAGCCGGAGCAGCACAGCCTCAGCAGGAATTTAACCAGCAGGCAGCGCAGCAGACATTCCAGCAGGGAGCAGGTCAGCAGACATATCAGCAGGCACAGCAGGGATTTAATCAGCAGCAGGCTTCACAACAGATGGACGCTGTTAAGAAGGCGGGAGCTAATGCAGCCCTTGATTATGTTAATGTATTGAAGGGATTGTTTACATCACCGGTAGAAACGGTATCAGCATTTGTTGCTAAAGCTAATGTTATTATGATTGCAATACTTATTGGTGGTCAGGCAATTATTAACATGCTTACAAGATTATTTGATATGTTAATTGCTAACAGTAAGGCAAAGGTTACAACAGGAAGTAAAGAGCTTGACAGCTTACTTTCATCTTACTACAGCTCATATACTAATACCAAGCCATATCCAGCAGGCTCAATATTTAAGAACATGCTTCTTGAGATTCTTCTGGTAGCAGTAGCGGCAGCTGTAATTGCACTTGTAGTTATGCTTCTTGCAAAGGCATTTAACAAGGCTAATGTTACATATATGCAGGGCCTTGCAGTATATGCTATTACAGCAGTACTTGGTATACCAGCAGAGTTACTCAGCTGGGTAACAGGTCTTACATCAGTAGGATTCATTGACAGAATATCTTCATGCGTAACGGTATTTTCTAATGTAGCAGGATATGCATTTGTATACATAGCAATCCGTGCTTTATGCAAGGATGAGAAGAAGATACCTCTTATAATGGCAATCTCATATGTTGCAGTTAATTTCCTTACATGGGTATTAAGACTTATGTTCTAATTAACAATTTGATAATTGGTTATAATTAATGATTCCCGGCAGACCGGAAGTGTGAATACACAATGGTCTGCCGGGAATTTTTAGTTTTTAAGCTTTCCACTGAACACACCATCGTATTCAGTAAAATAACTCTCTTCAATCTTTCTCATCATAACAGTAACATAATCATCAATATAGCTCAATGATATATACATATTGCCGACGGCGCTGTCAATAATCTGCACTTTGATAAGAAGATTATTGTCTGCTCTGAAAGCTGCGCTTGCACCACATTTGAAATTATAATCAGGGAAGTTCTGGAAAACATTCTTTCCGAGTCCGAAATGCAGCTCGTGATTTCCTGTTGCATTAGTATAGAAAAATGTTCCTTCATCCCCGTTAAATGTAAGTTTTATGTCTGTTACACCACATGGATTATCGCCAAATTCATAGCTCTGTCCGTTGATTTTGCTTACAAGGTCTGAACTATATTCGCCCGGCTGCACAAGAAGCTGGCGTGAATTCTCGAACTTCTGGAATTCTTCATAATCACCATTATCAGTACATGTATCAATACGGCTGTATACTTCCTCGTAAAATGCATCATATATCAGCTGTACTCCACCCTGACGACCCTGAGCATCAGCAGTGGTGACAAGAATAACATCTTTATCAGGATAATATACGGCAAGCTGTCCACCCATGCCAAAAAATGCATAACCATTGTGAGTTGTCATCCAGAACTGGTAGCCATAGCCCTGCATCTCTTCCCATGTGCCTGATTTTCCATAAGGATCACTCTGTTTAACAGTTGCCTCCTTGAGATATCCGTAAGGGAGTAACTGCTTCCCATCAAGTTTACCGTTCTGAGATACAACATACATAACCTTAAGGATATCCTGTGGTGTTGCACACATTCCTGAACCGCCCATGCTTACTTTGCCATCAGGGGATTTTAATATAAATGCTTCTTTAGAAAAGCCCAATTCATCTAAGAATTTTGTTCTCAGATAATCAAGAAGTTCCATACCAGTGAGCTTTTCAACAAGCGCACCCAATGTATGTGTTGAAGCTGTATCATAAGAGAAATTAGTTCCGGGAACATGGTCGGGTGTAACAGTAAAGAAAGAACCTAACCAGTCAGGGGAACCTCCGATTTTGTAAGCATTCATATCATGACATGTTCTCATACTGAGCATCTGCCTTATTGTAAGCATCTGCATGTAAGGGTGAACTCCTGCTTCTGGCTGCTTTTCAGGGAAATAATCTGCAATATGGTCATCGAGTGATATTCTGCCTTCATCAGCAAGCAGTCCTATGGCAAGTGAAACAAATGATTTAGTGACAGAAAACATTCTGTGGAGAGTGTCTTTGGTGTATGGTGCATAGTAGCTTTCCATACATATCTTACCATGTCGCATAACAATTATGCTGTGCATCGGAAGGTTGTTACATTCAAGCTTTCTGGCAAAGCTGATAAGTCCTGTGGAAGATATTCCTACATTCTCTGGTATTACTTTTTCAAAGTCTAACATTGTTGTCCTCCAAGATAGTTGTAATGATTAAACACAATAATTATTTTTATTATAATCCTTTTTGGTATATACTGTAAATCAAAAAATATGAATCTTTAAATTAAGTCCAATATAGTATATACTTAATGTAAATATGCCAGAGAGCATGAAGGAGAAGGAAATGATAGATTTATTACTTAAGAGGTTCGTAAAAGATTATGATAAGACGAAGAACCCCGAAGTCCGTACAAGATACGGTGTGTTTGCCGGGATTGTGGGAATAATCTGTAATCTTATACTGTTTTTAGCAAAGATACTTGCAGGAGTGCTTACGGCATCAGTTTCAATAATGGCGGATGCGGTCAATAATTTATCGGATGCAGGATCTTCAATTGTTACACTTATAGGCTTTAAGCTTGCTGGAAAGCCGGCTGATTATGAACATCCGTATGGTCATGGAAGAATCGAATATATATCAGGCTTCATAGTATCAGGAGCAATTATAATTATGGGCTTTGAACTGATGACAACATCATTCAGAAAAATACTTCATCCTACGCCGCTTGAGGTATCCGTACCATCTATTATTATACTTGTGTTATCAATCCTTATGAAAATGTGGATGGCTAAATTCAACAAATATCTTGGCAATAAGGTGGATTCTGCTGCAATGAAGGCAACGGCTACAGACAGCCTGTCAGACTGCGTTGCAACATCAGTAGTCCTTATAGGAGTGCTTCTTACCCTGTTTTCGGATATTAATATAGATGGAATAGCAGGAGTTGTTGTTGCAGTATTTGTAATATTAGCTGGTTTTGGTGCGGCAAAAGATACATTGCAGCCCCTTCTTGGCCAACCACCAACGAAAGAATTTGTACAGGAACTTGAGAATATTGTTCTTCAGGATAAGCATATAATAGGAGTTCACGACCTGATTGTGCATAATTACGGTCCGGGCAGAGTATATGCATCGCTTCATGCAGAGGTTCCGGCTAATATGGACATGATGGAAGCACATGATTATATAGATATGGCCGAAAGAAGAGTTGAAAAGCGCATGAAATGCTTTATAAGCATACATATGGATCCGGTAGTTACAGATGATGAGGTGATAAATCATTTGCGAAAGATGACTATTGCGGTTGTAAAGTCAGTAGGTGAGGAACTGGATATACATGATTTCAGGACTGTTAAAGGTCCATATATAACGAATCTTATATTTGATGTGCTTGTTCCTTATAATTATCATCTTTCAGATGACGAGATAAAGAAACAGATTCAGAAAAAAATCACGGAGAAGCAGAGTGAGTGCCACGCCGTGATTAATATTGATAAAAGTTATACAGGTTGATTAAATCCAGCCGCCATCAAGAGTTATTATCTGACCAGTAAGGTAGTTGTTAATTCCGGAAAGAGATTTAACAAGTTCAGCGACTTCCTGCGGGGTTCCAAACCGGCCTGCAGGAATCTCTTCTGCGAGTTCTGCCTTGTCATAATCTGAGAGATGCCCATTCATCTCAGTGTCAATAGCTCCACATGCAACAGCGTTGACCTGAATACCACTTGGAGCAAGCTCCTTTGCAAGTGCCTTTGTAAATGAATTGACTGCCCCCTTGGTTGCTGAATATGCAACCTCACAGCTTGCACCGTACAATCCCCACACAGAAGATATATTAATAATCTTACCACAGTGTCGCTTCATCATGTCTTTAACAGCAAAATGGCAGCAGTTAAAGACAGAATCTATATTAGTGTTACATATCCTGTGCCACTCATCCTCGCCCATATCCTGAAAAAGCCCGACAACAGATATTCCGGCATTGTTGATAAGCACATCAACCTGGCCGAAACGCTGAAGGCACATGTCAAACATTTTCTGTACATCACTGTAATTTCCCATATCGCCTATAAATGTTTCACAGACACTGCCTTTTTCCTCAATAATGGATCTGACTTCATTTAGCTTATCCACATTATTCACACAGTTGATAACAATATTAGTGCCTTTTCCGGCAAGTTCTATTGCAATTGCTTTTCCGATTCCACGGGAAGCACCAGTTATAACTATAGTTTTTTTCATGATAATATGCCTCACTTAATAAAATGTAATTTCAATAATATCGTTATTATAATACAGGAAAATACTGGATATTTCTATAAAAAAATTAAAAACAAATATTGACAAAAACTTCCTTGTGCATCCTTACCAAAAAGAAAATCAGATTGTATTTATTTCAATAATTGCTTGACATTAGTTTTGAATATTTAAAAAAGTTATCCACAATAAAAAATGCCGTTCTTATCTAAAACAACATTTATCAACTAAGTTATCCACATTATCCACAGAAATCCACAAAAGTATAATCATGTTTTACTGTGGGTAAAAAAGAATAAATGTTTTGTTAAATATTGCAAAAATTCAAAAAACTTTAATATGACGCTTGACATAATTGCATAAAATAATTAAAGGATATACTTGTTAATTTACAAATATGTGATATAATATTTACATAAAATAAGCATACAGAAATGTATCTTAGGTCGTGTTAGCTACATATGTATATATTCTTTCGGCATATGTGGTGATTGAAGAAGGAAGAATGTCTGATAGATTTTATAAAGAGAAGGTTGGAAAGGAATTACGATCAGATTCTTACCTCTGCCCACGATTATAAAACACGTAAAGGAGTTGGACATCATGAGATTTATAATTACAGGAAGAAATATTGATATAACAGAGGGATTAAAGTCAGCAGTAGAGGAGAAGCTTGGAAAGCTTGACAGGTTTTTTGCACCAGAGACAGAAGTTAATGTAACTCTAAGCGTAGAAAAAGAAAGACAGAAGATTGAGGTAACTATTCCGGTTAAGGGCAATATCATTAGAAGCGAGCAGGTAAGCAGCGATATGTATGTTTCAATTGATCTTGTTGAGGAAGTTATCGAGCGTCAGTTAAAGAAGTATAAGAATAAGATTGTTGACAAGCAGCAGAATGCAGCAGCATTTGCACAGGAATTCGTAGAGAAAGATTATGATGATGATGAGGTTAAGATTATCAGAACCAAGAGATTCGGAATCAAGCCAATGGATCCAGAGGAAGCATGTGTACAGATGGAACTTCTTGGACATAATTTCTATGTATTCTTTAATTCAGAGACAGAGGAAGTTAATGTTGTGTATAAGAGAAAAGGCAACACATATGGTTTGATTGAACCAGAATTAGATTAATTAGTTTAGTATTTTTTTCATATTACCACTTTCTGAAGATACCGTCTGTTGGTTTAATACCAGCAGGCGGTATTTTTGCCATGGAATTGTTTTTAATTAATAAAATTTTAATGGTTTAACTTTACTTGATAGAATGTCTAAATAGTGATACAATTACAACACAAATAGGCTTTTATAAGGAGAAGTATAAAGTAATGGGATTAGCTCAGAAATTATTTGGAACACATAGCGAACATGAATTAAAAAGAATATATCCAATTGCAGATAAGATTGAAAGTTATAAAGAATCTTATGGCAAGTTAAGCGATGAAGAGCTTAAAGCAAAGACTAAAGAATTCAAGGACAGATTAGCAAAGGGAGAGACTCTTGATGATATTCTTCCAGAAGCATTTGCGACAGTAAGAGAGGCTGGTAAGAGAGTTCTTGGCATGGAACATTATCATGTTCAGCTTATTGGAGGTATTATTCTTCATCAGGGAAGAATTGCAGAGATGAAAACTGGTGAAGGTAAGACACTTGTGTGTACACTTCCTGCATATCTTAATGCACTTACAGAAGAGGGCGTAATCGTAGTTACTGTTAATGACTACCTTGCTAAGCGAGATGCTGAGCAGATGGGTATGATACATGAGTTTTTGGGTCTTAAGGTTGGCGTCGTATTACATGACTCAACAAGAGAAGAAAGACAGGCTGCATATGCGTGTGATATTACATATGTAACGAACAACGAGCTTGGATTTGATTATCTTCGTGATAATATGGCTATATATAAGAATGAACTTGTATTACGAAATCTTAAGTATTGTATTATAGATGAGGTTGATTCTGTTCTTATTGATGAGGCACGTACACCTCTTATTATCTCAGGACAGAGCGGAAAATCTACTAAATTATATGAACTCTGTGATATACTTGCAAGGCAATTACAGCGAGGCGAATATAAGGGCGAGAGAACTAAGATGCAGGCAATCATGAACGAGGAAGTTGAAGAAGATGGAGACTTCATCGTTAATGAGAAGGATAAGGTAGTTAACCTTACTGAACAGGGTATTCACAAGGTTGAGCAGTTCTTCCATATAGATAATTATGCAGATCCTGAGAATCTTGAAATTCAGCATAATGTTACACTTGCACTTCGCGCTCATAATCTTATGTTCAGGGATAAGGATTATGTTGTTAAAGATGATGAGGTACTTATAGTAGATGAATTTACAGGCCGTATTATGCCAGGACGTCGTTATTCAGATGGTCTTCATCAGGCGATAGAAGCCAAAGAGCATGTTAAGGTTAAGAGAGAGAGTAAGACTCTTGCAACTATTACATTCCAGAACTTCTTTAATAAGTTTGAGAAGAAGGCTGGTATGACAGGTACAGCTCTTACAGAAGAGAAGGAATTCCGTGAAATCTATAACATGGACGTTGTTGAAGTGCCAACTAACAAGCCTGTTATAAGAGTTGATTATAATGACGCTGTATTTAAGACTAAGAAAGGCAAATTTAATGCTGTTGTACAGTCTGTTATTGAATCTCATGAAAAAGGACAGCCTGTTCTTGTAGGTACAATAACAATTGAGACGTCTGAGCTTCTTAGTGAGATGTTAAGAAAGAAGGGCATACCTCATAATGTACTTAATGCGAAGTATCATGAGTTAGAGGCACAGATAGTATCAGAGGCAGGACGTCATGGTGCAGTTACTATTGCTACTAACATGGCTGGTCGAGGAACTGATATTAAGCTTGATGATGAGGCTGTTGCTGCAGGTGGTCTTAAGATTATTGGTACAGAAAGACATGAAAGCCGTCGTATTGATAACCAGTTACGTGGACGTTCCGGACGACAGGGAGATCCTGGTGAATCAAGATTCTACATTTCTCTTGAAGATGATCTTATGAGGCTGTTTGCACAGGAAAGACTTATGAATATTTTCAACAGTCTTGGGGTATCTGAGGATGAGCAGATTGAGCATAAGATGTTAAGCAAGGCTATAGAGACAGCTCAGAAGAAGATTGAGACTAATAACTTTGGTATCAGAAGCCATCTTCTTGAGTATGATCAGGTTATGAATGAGCAGAGAGAGATTATGTATGCTGAAAGAAGAAGAGTTCTTGATGGAGAAAGCATGCGTAATTCTATTATGAAGATGATAACAGATTATGTAGAGAATGTTGTAAACCGTTGTGTTGGTGAAGATAAAGATGCCAATGAATGGGATTATAACGAAATTAATGAGCTTCTGCTTCCTACAATTCCGATTGAAAAGGTTGTATATAGAGAAAACATCAGGAATAAGAATGAATTAATACATGATTTAAAAGAGAAGGCTGTCAAACTATATGAGGATAAGGAAGCGTTATTCCCAGAGTCAGAACAGATAAGAGAAATTGAGAGAGTAATCCTGCTTAAGGTAATTGACAGAAAGTGGATGGATCATATCGATGATATGGATCAGTTGAAACAGGGTATAGGACTTCAGGCTCTTGGTCAGAGAGATCCCGTTGTACAGTATAAGATGATGGGCTATGACATGTTTGATGAAATGACAGCAGGTATAGCGGAAGATACAATAAGACTTCTTATGCATATTCAGGTTGAACAGAAGATAGAACGAGAACAGGTAGCCAAGGTGACTGGAACTAATAAGGATGAAGGCCCTTCTGTAAAGGGTCCTGCAAGAAGAACAGAGAAGAAGATATATCCTAACGATCCATGCCCTTGTGGAAGCGGTAAGAAGTATAAGAACTGTTGTGGAAGACAGGCATAAGTTTATAATATGACTTTTGGGACGCGGAATGTCTGGAATATCAGCGTCCGCGTCTGTTGTTTTGGAGGATATATGGTAGAATTAGACCAGTTCAGATACAGAATTTCAGGATATGATAAGCCTATGGCACAGATTAAGAAATCACTGGATCTTGACAATAAGCAAAAAAGAATTGAAGAACTGGAAGCAGATATGGAAGCGCCAGGTTTTTGGGATAATCCGGATAAATCACAAAATGCTATGAAAGAACTTAAAGGGTTAAAAGATGCATTTGAAAGATATAATGAGCTTGAAACAGGTCTTGATGATGTTAAGACACTTATTGAGATGGCAGAAGAATCCAATGACCAGTCGCTTATTCCAGAGATAGAAGAAGAGATAACGAATCTCGAAGATAAGATGGAAAGCTTAAGAATTGAAACATTGCTTTCTGGTGAACATGATGCATGTGATGCGATTCTTACACTTCATGCTGGAGCAGGTGGAACAGAAAGCTGTGACTGGTGCCAGATGCTTTTCAGAATGTATACAAGATGGGCTGAAAGTCACGGATATACAACTGAAACACTTGATTATCTTGAAGGTGAAGAAGCAGGAATTAAGTCGGTTACTATAGAAATCCGCGGAGAGAATGCATATGGACATCTTAAGTCAGAACATGGAGTTCACAGACTTGTAAGAATATCACCTTTTAATGCAGCTGGTAAGAGACAGACATCATTTGTATCATGTGATGTCATGCCAGATATTAATCAGGATATTGATATAGAGATTAATGACGATGATTTAAGAATTGATACATATCGTTCAAGTGGAGCTGGTGGACAGCATATTAACAAGACATCATCTGCAATCAGAATTACACATCTTCCAACAGGAATTGTTGTACAGTGTCAGAATGAAAGATCTCAGCACCAGAATAAAGATAAAGCTATGCAGATGTTAAAGGCTAAGCTCTATCTTTTAAAGGAGGCTGAGAATGCAGAGAATCTATCTGGAATCAGAGGAGATGTCAAAGATATTAACTTTGGAAGTCAGATAAGAAGTTATGTTCTTCAGCCATATACAATGGTTAAGGATAACAGAACTAATAAGGAAGTTGCTAATGCAGGAAGTGTTCTGGATGGAAACATTGATCCGTTCATAAATGCATATTTAACATGGATTAGTACGGGAAAAACTGAAGAGTAACAGATATTAAGGTAGTAAACTGAATGATAGTGAAAGGTGGTACATCAGTATGGCGGATTATATTAAACCGGTGATTTTCAGATTAGGCAATCAGCAGTTTGGAGTAGATATTAATCTTGTCCAGTCGATAGAACGGGAGATTAATATTGTGAGAGTTCCTAATGCAATGGAGTATATCAGTGGAATTGTTAATTTGAGAGGGGAGGTTATCCCTGCTTTCAGCTTAAGAAAAAAGTTTGGCACGGATGATGCTGTTGGAAGTATTGGCGAAGACAGTACAATTATTGTTAATATTCCTGGCGTGGTTAAGCTGGCACTTGAAGTTGATGATGTACTTGAGATTGGAGATATTGATGCAAATGGTATTGTTCCTATGCCGGCTCTGGCTAGAACGGATGATACAGCATATCTTGACAGGGTCGCCAATGTTAATGGGGAATTAGTTATTCTTCTTGATGTAGAGAAATTACTTACGCAATCAGAAGCAGAGAGCGTTAAGAAATTTACGGAAGAAATGAGTAATGACAATGGAGGTGCTGCAAATGGCTGAAACGAAATTTAAAAGAAATGCAGGTATACTTATGCCAGTAAGTTCATTGCCATCACCATATGGCATAGGAACATTTGGCAAGGATGCATATGATTTTGTTACATTTGTTAAAGAGTGTAATCATAAGTACTGGCAGGTACTTCCGTTAGGACCAACTACTTATGGTGACAGCCCATATCAGTCATATTCTGCATTTGCAGGCAATCCGTACTTTGTTGATCTTGATATGCTTATTGAGGAGGGGTTCTTGTTAAAGTCAGAGGTTATTTCAAGAGACTGGGGCGATGGAATTGTGCCTGTAAATGTTTCTGAAGATGACGCTGTTAATGGAAGATTCGGAACCTACAGAGATGGAAATATTGGCGACGAAAGATATGTCAGTTATGAGAAGATATATAATAACAGATTTGATATATTAAGAATTGCTTACGACAGATTTAAGGATGCATGTGCAGAAAGCAAGAAGACGCTTGCCAAGGGACTTCCTCTTTATAAGCAGTTTGATAATTTTGTTAAAGATAATGCAGACTGGCTTGAGGATTATGCTCTGTTTATGGCATTGAAGTCTCACTTTAACAATGTCTCATGGGGTGAATGGGAAACTGATATAAAGTTCAGAAAGCCAGAGGCGATGAGCCAATATGAAGAACAGCTTTCGGATGATATAGGATACTGGAAATTCATACAGTTTGAATTCTACAGACAGTGGAATGCGCTTAAACAATATGCTAATAGTAATGGTATAGAGATTATAGGTGATATACCTATTTATATGGGATATGACAGCGTAGATGTATGGGCTAATCAGGGAGAATTCCAGCTGGATGAGAATTTAACACCGATAAAGGTTGCAGGTGTACCGCCAGATGCATTTTCTGATGCAGGACAAAAATGGGGCAATCCTCTTTATGATTATGATAAAATGGAAGCAAATGGATTCAGCTGGTGGAGAAAGAGAATGGCAGCCTCAGCAAAGCTGTATGACGTCATAAGAATTGACCATTTTATAGGAATTGTGAAGTACTATACAATTCCATCAGATATGCCTGATGCAAGACAGGGTGAGTACAGACAGGGACCGGGACAGAAACTGCTTGATGTTATTAATGAATCTATCGGTGATAAGAAGATTATTGCTGAAGACTTAGGTGTTGAAGTTCCTGAAGTGGCAAAGATTCTTAAAGAAAATGGATATCCGGGAATGAAGGTCCTTGAATTTGCATTTGGAGGAGATAGAAAGAATCCGCATCTTCCATATAATTATACACAAAATCTTGTGTGCTATGGTGGAACTCATGATAACGAAACCTTGCTTGGTTTCTTTGAAGACAGGGGCGACTGGGAATTAGGATATGCTTATGACTATCTTGATACAAGAGATAAGGGGAGAATGGTTGACCAGGTATTCAGGGCTGCGTATTCAAGCGTTGCTGTTCTTACAGTATTTGCTGTTCAGGACATTCTCAAGCTTGGAAACTGGGCAAGAATGAATCTTCCATCAAGCATGGGCAATAACTGGAAATGGCGAATGCAGAAAGGTCAGTTAGGCCAACATGAACTGGAATGCATGAGATATCTTGCAAGTGTATTTGATAGAGAAAGAAAGTAATATTAGGATGGGGAAGGGAATTGGCAATAAAATTCCTCCCCCTTTTTTGAATAAAAAATAAAAAATAGTTCGATGGTACTATTTACATATTTTAAATTAGTGGTATTATATTCATATAAAGAGACAAGTTAATATGTTGGCAAAGTAGTCGAAAGGCTATGACGCAAAGCCAAGGGTCTTAACTGATTTTATCAGAATGACAGCCGGTTGCATTACAATCAACGCAAATGATTAGTATTTTTTTAGGCATCCGGTTATCGGGTGCCTTTTTTGTTGAACGGGGGATATGGATATGAAAAGGAATAATTCTAAAAAGTGGATTAAAAATGTAACGATAGCAACAGCAGTACTTGTATTTGGTATCGGTGTTGGTTTAGCAGCTAAAGTAGCAGGAACACCTAATTCAGATAATGATGGTGCCAAAATAATAGTTGCGGCAGCTAATGATGCAACAGATTCAGTAGTTAAGGAAACAATTGCCCAGAAAGAAACAGAAACTGATACAGAGACAGCTGCTATAGAGGCAACAACTGAAGTTACAACAGAAGAAGCCACAGAGGCAGTAACAGAACAGAGCAGTACAATTGCAGAGACTCAGCCACAGACAGAGACTGCCACAGAGGCAGTTCAGGTAACAGAGCATACGGAGGCTGCGACAAAAGCACCAGTACCTGTTGTACAGACTCCATCAGATGAAAGAGTTGCACAGGTTATATCAGAAATCAATGCAGAACGTGCAGCAGCAGGTGTGGCTGCAGTTACATATGATGCAATTCTTACAGATATGGCTCAGGTAAGAGCATCAGAGAATGCAGTTAATGATTACTTTGTTATAGAGAATGGCAAGCATAAAAGACCAGATGGAAGAAATGCTTCTTCAATATGTTCAGATTTTGGACAGGCCGGATATTTCGGTGAGGTCATGGGCAGATATCAGACAAGCCCTGTAGAGATAGTAAATGGCTGGCACAATTCAGCAACACATTATGCATGTATGACAAGTACTAAGTACAGCAGAGTTGGTGTAGGTGTTGCAGCAGACTCAGAAGGATACCTTTACTGGGTAGCAATCTTCATGGATTAATTATAAGCAGACAATAGATTACATAATATAGATACAACTTAATATGGTAAGAACAATGTATTTGCGGCATTGTTTTTATAAAGCTTCACAAGAAGCGAAACCCTCACATTCCTCTCCCGTTGTGTGAGGGTTTCTTTTTGCGCGAGTAGCGCGGAGAATATACTTAATGAAAGGACAGGCATGCTTGCATGGTCTGTCCTTTTGTTAAGTATATTCGAGAAGCACCGCGACAATGCCATAACGAAGTTATGGCATCTGCGCTACTCGCAAGGAGAATATAATTATATGCTTGCAATGTGTATACATATATGGTAATATTCTTTGTGCGGTAGACAGTTGTTTATCAGAGAAAGACATTGAAGAACAATTGTCTTTGTAAAACGGACAATAGAAAGGTACAGACGCAGTATGGCAGATAATATTAAGTATTATGTCGTTAAGCAAAAGGCTCTGCCTGAGGTTCTGCTTAAGGTGGCGGAGACGAACAGAATTATTGAGACTGAAAATATATCTGTTGCAGATGCTACAGAGAAAGTTGGAATAAGCAGAAGTTCTTATTACAAGTATAAGGATGATATTTTTCCGTTTAGAGAGAATGTAAAGGGTAAAACCATTACATTTGTATTGTCGATGGACGATGAACCAGGGCTGCTTTCCCTGGTGCTGAAGAAGGTTGCAGAATTCAAGGCGAATATTCTTACTATTCATCAGACAATTCCTGTTAATGGAATTGCTTCGCTGACGCTCAGCGTGGATATTCTTCCAACTACAGGAGATTCTTCAGAAATGATAGAGCAGATAGAAAGACTTAAAGGGGTAAGATATCTTAAGATATTAAGCAGTGATGCATCTATCTGATATATAAGCAATTAAAGAAAACGGAGGCAGATATGGCAAAGATTGCAGTGTTAGGTTATGGAACAGTAGGATCAGGAGTGGTTGAAGTATTAAATACCAATGGTGCTTCAATTGCAAAGAGAGCAGGAGATACTATTGAGGTTAAGAGTGTACTTGATTTAAGAGATTTTCCTGGAGATCCAATTCAGGATAAAATCGTTCATGATATAGATCTTATAATTAATGACCCTGAGATAGAGGTTGTTGTTGAGGTTATGGGTGGCGTAGAGCCGGCATTTACATTTGTTAAGAAGGCACTTGAAGCAGGAAAGAGTGTGTGTACATCTAATAAGGCACTTGTTGCTGCACACGGTCCGGAGCTTCTTGAGATGGCTAAAGAAAGAAAACTTAATTTCATGTTTGAGGCATCAGTAGGCGGTGGAATTCCAATTATCAGACCGCTTAACCAGTCTCTTACAGCAGATGAGATTACTAAGATTACAGGTATTCTTAATGGAACAACTAACTATATTCTTACTAAAATGAGCAGAGAAGGAATCTCATATCAGGAGGTTCTTAAAGAGGCACAGGCACTTGGATATGCAGAAAGAAATCCTGAGGCTGATGTTGAAGGTTACGATGCATGCAGAAAGATAGCAATTCTTACATCACTTGCATTTGGAAATACAGTGAAATTCGAGGAAGTGTATACAGAGGGAATAACAAAGATTTCTAATGAAGATTTTGCATATGCTAAAGAGCTTGGAAGTGTTATCAAGCTTCTTGCAACAAGCTATAGTAAGGATGGCAAGGTATATGCAATCACAGCACCATTCATGATTGACAGCACACATCCATTATATAATGTTAATGACGTTCTTAACGGAATCTATGTACACGGCAATGTATTAGGGGATGTAATGTTCTTCGGAGCAGGAGCCGGAAAGCTTCCAACAGCAAGTGCTGTAGTATCAGATGTAGTTGACTGTGTTAAGCATAAGGGTAAAAATGTTATGACAATCTGGAGTTCAGTAAAGCAGGAGCTTGGTGATACATTTGACGAGACAAGAAGATTCTTTGTAAGAATTAAGGGCGATGATGTCCAGGCAGCTAAGGCAGCATTTGGTGAAGGACAGGTTGTTAAGGTTGATGGAATTAACGGAGAGTTCGGATTTGTTACAGAACCTATGACAGAGAGAGCATTTGAAGATGCTAAGGATAAGGTTTCTGTTATAAGCAGAATCAGAATAGATGATACTAAATTACAGTAATAATATAAGGGAGAAATAGTAATGGTTAAAGTAGTTAAATTTGGTGGAAGTTCACTTGCAAGCGCAGAGCAGTTTAAGAAGGTTGGTAATATTATCCGTGCTGATGAGGACAGAAAGTATGTAGTTCCTTCAGCACCTGGAAAGAGATTTCCAGAGGATACTAAGGTTACTGATATGCTTTACAAATGTTATGCAGAGGCAGAAGCTGGTAAGAATATTGAGAAGAGGCTTAAGGCAATTGAGGAAAGATATAACGAAATAATAAAGGGGCTTGGACTTAAGCTTTCATTAAAAGAACAGTTTGAGACAATCAAGAAGAATTTTGAGGCACTTGCAGGAAAGGATTATGCAGCTTCAAGAGGTGAATATCTTAATGGTATTATCATGGCTAACTATCTTGGATATGAGTTCATAGATGCTGCTACAGTTATCTGCTTCGATAAGGATGGAGAGTTTGATTCAGAAAAGACTAATGCAGTGTGTGAAGCAAAGTTTGCTAATATTGAAAGAGCAGTTGTACCTGGATTTTATGGAGCAATGCCTAACGGAAAGGTTAAGACATTTTCAAGAGGCGGTTCTGATGTGACAGGTTCAATTGTTGCAAGAGCACTTAAGGCTGATATGTATGAGAACTGGACAGATGTATCAGGCTTCCTTGCAGCAGATCCAAGAATTGTAAATAATGCAAAGCCAATCAACATTATTACATATAAGGAATTAAGAGAGCTTTCATACATGGGTGCATCAGTGCTTCATGAATCAGCTATCTTCCCTGTAAGAAAGGGTGGAATTCCTATCAATATTAAGAATACTAATGCTCCGGAAGATAAGGGAACAATGATTGTTGAGACAACATGTAATATGCCGGAATACACAATTACTGGTATTGCAGGTAAGAAGGGATTCGTTGCAATCAGCATTGACAAGGATATGATGAATTCAGAAATCGGATTCTGTAGAAAGGTTCTTTCAGTATTCGAGGATAACGGAATCTCAATCGAACATATGCCTTCAGGAATTGATACTATGACAGTATTTGTTCACCAGGATGAATTTGTAGAGAAGGAACAGAAGGTTCTTGCACAGATTCATAAGGCAGTTAATCCTGACTCTGTTGAACTTGAAGCTAACCTTGCGCTTATTGCAGTAGTTGGACGTGGAATGAAGAACAGTACTGGTATAGCAGGTAATATTTTCTCAGCACTTGCAAAAGCTAAGATTAATGTTAAAATGATAGATCAGGGATCTTCAGAGCTTAACATCATCATTGGTGTAAGAAACAGATACTTTGAGGATGCTATTAAGACTATCTATGGAGTGTTTGTTCCAGAAGAATAATAAGTGAACAGGGGGATATGGGATATGAAGGAAGCTAAGAATGAGTTGTTACAGTTTGTCGGCGGCGTAATAATGCTTGTTGTTGGATTGTACATATTGTCACAGAAAGTAATGGTGTCTTCATCATATGGATTTTTTTCATTATGGGGTGGCAGGTTCTCATCAGGTCTTATTATGGTACCATTAATAATCGGAGTTGTATGGATGTTTGCTACAGGTGGTTCATTTGTATCTAAAATATTTACAGTACTTTCGGTAATACTTATAATCGCTTCGATAATTGCATCAACAAGAATATGGCTTGTATCTATTACAATGTATGAATGGATTCTTATACTTGTTCTTATATTTGGTGGTGCCGGATTGGTTGCAAAGGTATTGTTTGCTAACAATAAGTCAGAAAAGTCCAAGAAAGATAAGTCAGAGCAGACAGGCGGCAGTTATACATCAAGTGTAGATGATGAACTTGATAAGATGAAAAAGAATATGAAGTAAATTTCATTCCCCGCACATGGAGTGCGGGGATTCTTGCGTTTATGCAACTGTTGATAAACTTTGATGAAATTGATATAATTAAATGTAATATGCGTATGAAAACGGAGGAAGATTAATGGATATCGCAAAGAAGATAGCGGAAGAGCTGGAAATTAAAGTAACACAGGTAGAAGCTGCTGTTAAACTTATAGATGAGGGGTGTACAATCCCTTTTATTGCAAGATACAGAAAGGAAGTTACAGGAGCGTTAAATGATGAACAGCTCCGTAATCTTGATGAGAGATTAAAGTATTTAAGAAATCTTGAAGACAGAAAGACTCAGGTCCTCGCAAGCATTGAAGAACAGGGAAAGCTTACAGAAGAACTTAAGGCTGCTATTACAGCAGCAGAAACAATGGTTCTTGTAGAAGATCTTTACAGACCATATAAGCAGAAGAGAAGAACAAGAGCAACAATTGCGAAAGAGAAAGGTCTTGAACCACTTGCACAGTTCATATATGCACAGGAAGCTACAGAAGATGTAGAAGTCAAGGCAGCAGAATTTATCAGTGATGAAGAGGGTAAGGAAGTTGCTACAGCACAGGATGCAATAGCAGGTGCATTAGATATAATTGCAGAACAGATATCAGATGTTGCAGATTACAGAACATATATCAGAGACATCACAATGAAAGAAGGAAAGCTTGTTGTAACAGCTAAAGATGAAAAGGCTGAGTCTGTATACGAGAATTATTATGATTACAGCGAGGCACTTTCGACAATTCCGGGACACAGAATCCTTGCAATTAACAGAGGGGAGGATGAGAAGTTTCTTACTGTTAAGGTAGAAGCACCGGAAGAGAGAATATTAAGATATCTTGAGAAGAATATTCTTAAAGACAATGCATTTACAGCAGAATACCTTAAGAACTGCATAGCAGATGCATATGGAAGACTTATTGCACCAGCTATCGAAAGAGAGATAAGAAGCAGCCTTACAGAGACGGCAGAGGATGGGGCAATCAAAGTGTTTGGAAAGAATCTTGAACAGCTTCTCCTTCAGCCACCTATCGCAGGCAAGGTTGTTCTTGGTTGGGATCCGGCTTTCAGAACAGGTTGTAAGCTTGCAGTTGTAGACCCTACAGGTAAGGTGCTTGCAACTAAAGTTATATACCCTACAGAACCACACAATAAGGTGGCGGAATCTAAGGCCGAGGTTAAGAAGCTTATAGATAAGTACCACGTTAATCTTATTTCGTGTGGTAACGGAACAGCTTCAAGAGAATCAGAGAAGATTATTTCAGATATGATACATGAGATGAATCTTCCTGTTGATTATGTAATCACTAACGAGGCGGGGGCTTCTGTATATTCAGCAAGTAAGCTTGCAACTGAGGAATTCCCTGACTTTGATGTGGCACAGAGAAGTGCAGTTTCAATAGCAAGACGAGTTCAGGATCCATTGGCAGAGCTTGTAAAGATTGATCCGAAATCAATCGGAGTAGGTCAGTATCAGCATGATATGAACCAGAAGAAGTTAGAGAACACACTTACAGGAGTTGTTGAGGACAGCGTTAATAAGGTTGGAGTAGACTTAAATACTGCATCGGCCTCACTTCTTGAGTATATTTCAGGTATATCTAAGGCAGTAGCTAAGAATATAGTTGAATATAGAGAGACTAACGGAAGATTCACGAACAGAAAGCAGCTTTTAAAGGTTGCAAAGCTTGGACCTAAGGCATTTGAACAGTGTGCCGGATTCATGAGAATATCAGGCGGCGATAATCCGTTAGACGCAACAAGCGTACATCCTGAAAGTTATGAGGCAGCAACAAAGCTTCTTACACTTTTAGGTTATGATATTAATTCAATAACATCAGGAGAACTTATAGGACTTAAGAGCAAAGTTGAAGATTTTGCCAAGATGGCGGATGAACTTGGAATAGGAACAATGACACTTGAGGACATCATCAAGGAACTTGAGAAGCCGGGAAGAGACCCAAGAGATGAGATGCCTAAGCCTATATTAAGAAAAGATGTTCTTGATATGAAGGATTTAACACCGGGCATGATACTTAAGGGAACAGTCAGAAATGTTATTGATTTCGGAGCATTTGTTGATATCGGAGTGCATCAGGACGGACTTGTACACATTTCCCAGATGAGCAGCACAAAGAGAGTTGAGCACCCTCTTGATGTTGTAAGTGTAGGAGATATCGTAGATGTAAGAGTTATAGATGTTGATATCCCTAAGGCAAGAATTTCACTTTCAATGATACTTGATGAAAAAGAGGCAGCTAACAGAAAGTACACTAAGGATAATTCCAATAATAAGAATAACAGAAACAACGGCAAAGGAAACAGACAGGACAGAAAGCCTAAGAAGGAAGGCCTTAACCTTTCAGGTCTTGCCAAGTTCATGCATTAATAGGAGTACTGTATGGAAGATAGAATAGAATTTGACAGCGTAATTACAGAGAAAGCACTTAATGATTTCAAGATGTATCACATTTTTCACAATGTTGGCGGAGTATTCGGATATGTTTTTGCAGCATTTGCAATAGTTATGTGCGTGCTTGGGGTAATATTCAAAATGTCTCCTAAATATATAGTCATGATGGGGCTTTTTGGAGTGTTTTTCTTCTTTTATCCAATTGTTAATATGCGGCTTGGAACTAAGAAGCAGATGAAAACAGTTGCAGCATTTAAAGAGCCTATGCATTATAGTGCCGGGGAAGACAAGATAATTGTAAGCCAGGGTGATATGTCAGAAGAACTTGCATGGGAGCAGATATACAAGATAAGATTCACAGGAAGCAATCTTATTCTGTATCTTTCATCTGTCAGAGCCAATGTGCTTACAGTTAACAGTATGGGTGAGGCAGCGGTTCCTTTTGTTAAAATGTGTCAGAAGAAATTAAAGCCTTTTCAGGTTAAGGTTAATATGGATAAGCTTGCTAAGGCTGTGGCTTAAGTAAGCAGATAGGAATAATATGGTTAAAGAAACATTTAACGCTAAAGAAACATTTGAAGCAGGATATGAGATGGGTAAGAAGGCTGTTCCGGGGCAGATATACTGTCTAAATGGAGATTTAGGTGTCGGAAAAACAGTATTTACGCAGGGCTTTGCGAAAGGTCTTGGAATAGAAGAGCCTGTCAACAGCCCTACATTTACAATCATTCAGGAATACCATGAAGGCAGACTGCCATTGTATCATTTTGATGTATACAGAATTGGCGATGTCGAAGAGATGGATGAGCTTGGATATGAGGAATATTTCTATTCGGACGGGGTGTGCCTTATTGAATGGAGCACACTTATACAGGAGATAATTCCAGATAATGCGATAGAGATAGTTATAGAAAAAGACCTTGAAAAAGGCTTTGATTACAGGAAAATAACTATCGGGCAGGAGGCAGTATGAGAATATTAGCGATAGAAAGTTCAGCAGTTACAGCATCAGTTGCGATTCTTGAAGATGATACACTTGTTGCTGAATACACAATTAATCATAAGATGACACATTCACAGACACTTCTTCCAATGATAGATGAGATATTTTCAATGGTTCAGTTAAAGCCTGATGATGTTGATGTTATAGCAGTATCAAAGGGACCGGGTTCATTCACGGGCCTAAGAATTGGTGCGGCTACAGGCAAGGGAATTGCACTTGCGCTTGACAAAAAGATGGTGGCAGTACCGACACTTGCGGCTATGGCATATAATTTATATGGAGACAGCAGATATATATGCCCTGTAATGGATGCAAGAAGAAAGCATCTGTACAGTGGAATATATACATTTGACGGTGACAGGCTTATTACAGTAAGAGATGTTAATCTTGAGTCATATGATGAGCTTGCAGAAGAACTTGTGGGACTTGATGGACAGGTTGTATTAGTAGGTGATGGCGTAGATGTCGCAGGTGAAGTCCTTAAAGAGCAGCTTGGTGACAAATGTGTTCTTGCACCGGCTCATATCAAGACACAGAGAGCCGGTTCAGTAGCGCTTTTAGCAAAGCAGATGGCAGATAATGGTGAATATACAGATGCTGATGAGTTAAAGCCTGATTATCTGCGCCCTTCACAGGCAGAAAGAGAGAAAGCACAGCATGAGTCTTAAATATGTGATAAGACCGATGACGGAAGATGATACATTTGCAGTGGAACTGATAGAACAGGGAATATTCTCGCTTCCATGGTCGCAGAAATCATTTGCAGATGCGTGCAGGAATCAGGACAATGTGTATCTGGTATGCGAGGCAGATGGAGTAATAGCAGGATATTGTGGTATGTGGACTGTGCTTGGAGAAGGCAATATAACCAACATGGCGGTATCACCGGATTACAGGCGGTGCGGCATAGCACAGATGCTTATGCAGTCAATGGAAAAGTATGGTAATGACAAGAATGTCACATCGTATTTCCTTGAAGTCAGACAGAGCAATCTGCCTGCAATAGCCCTTTATGAAAAAATGGGGTATAAGAATATAGGTATTAGAAAAAGATTTTACGAAAAGCCAGTTGAAGACGCAGTAATAATGTCTAAAATTATTGGGTGAAATAATGGACTGTATAATAAATATTGATGTATAATAACAGAAGGAGGTGCGATTAATGCTTGATGTATGTTTGCTGGGAACCAGTGGCATGCTTCCCCTGCCGGGAAGATGGCTGACGTCGCTTATGACACGTTACAACGGAAGCAGCCTGATGATAGATTGCGGAGAGGGAACACAGATAGCTGTTAAGCAGAAAGGATGGAGCTTTAATCCTATAGATGTTATCTGTTTCACACATTATCATGCTGATCATATAAGTGGTTTGCCGGGGCTTTTGCTCACAATAGGTAATTCTGACAGAAAGAAGCCTTTAACACTTGTAGGACCTAAGGGGCTTGGCAGGGTAGTTTCTTCACTAAGGGTAATCGCACCAGAGCTGCCATTTGAACTTAAGTTTATAGAACTTACGAATCAACAGGAGCATTTGTCAATATGTGGATATGAGATAGATGCATTCAGGGTTAATCATGCGGTTATATGTTATGGGTATTCGATAAGTATTCCAAGAATAGGCAAGTTTGATGTAGAGAAGGCAAAAGAACTTGGAATTCCGTGCAGCATGTGGAATAAACTGCAGCATGGAACAGCTGTTACAATAGATGATAAAGAATATACGCCGGATATGGTTATGGGAGCGGCAAGAAAAGGACTTAAAGTAACATACTGCACAGATAGCAGGCCTGTTCAGATTATATCAGATAATGCTAAGGAATCAGATCTTTTCATATGTGAGGGTATGTATGGAGAGGATGGTAAGGAAGCTAAGGCAAAGGAATATAAGCATATGACCTTTACAGAAGCGGCACAGCTTGCAAAGAATGCGGATGTCAGGGAAATGTGGCTGACACATTATAGTCCTTCACTTGTAAGACCTCAGGATTATGTTGATAAGGCAAGAAAGATATTCCCTGCTACAATAGCAGCTAATGATGGAAGAACAGTTGAGTTGAAGTTTGACGATGAGGGTTAGATTATGAAAAAATACGGAAGGACAATAATTGTAATAGCAGTATTGGTTGCGTTGGGACTGGTGTATTACTATTACCTTGCTAATAAGGATACAGGTAAAGATGCTACTGATATTGCAGCAGATACAAGTGAGGTTTCTGTGCTTATTTCAAAAGATATTATGGCTAATTATCCGGAATCACCTAAGGATGTAGTTAATCTGTATGCAAGAATAACGAAGGCATATTATGATACATCACTTACTGATGAGCAGATTGAAGCATTAGGAAAGCAGGCACGTCTGATGTTTGATGATGAATTGAGAAATACGCAGACAGATGCGGATTTCTATGAGAAACTTAAGGAAGATATAGGCAATTATAATTCAACCAAAACACGTATAAGTTCATATGTTATACAGAGTGCTGTCAAGACTAAATATTCAACATTCAAAGACAGGCAGTATGCATCAATCGCATTAGTGTATTATCTGAGACAGGGTGACAAGCTTATAGATTCACCAACAAAATTCACCTTAAGAAAAGATGATGATGGACACTGGAAGATTCTTTTCTGGGAGCTTACTGAAATAAGCAGTGATTCAGAACAATAGGAGATATAAAATGAGCGAAAAAGATGATGTTCTTATCCTTGCAATAGAAAGTTCATGTGATGAGACAGCGGCAGCAGTAGTGAAGAATGGAAGAGAGGTATTGTCAAATGTGATTAATACCCAGATAGCCATACATACAGAGTATGGTGGTGTAGTTCCTGAAATTGCGTCAAGAAAACATATAGAAAATATTAATCCTGTAATAAGGAAAGCGCTTGAAGATGCGGGAGTAACACTTGATGATATAGATGCAATAGGTGTTACATATGGTCCTGGACTTGTGGGAGCACTTCTTGTCGGAGTTGCGGAGGCTAAAGCAATAGCATTTGCAAAGAATAAACCATTAGTAGGGGTACATCACATAGAAGGTCATATTAGTGCCAACTATGTTGAGAATAAAGAACTCGAACCTCCTTTTGTTGCGCTTGTTGTTTCGGGAGGACATACGCACCTTGTTAAGGTCAACGACTATGGTGAGTATGAAATAGTTGGAAGAACAAGAGATGATGCGGCAGGAGAAGCATTTGACAAAGTTGCAAGGGCAATAGGATTGGGATATCCGGGAGGACCTAAGATAGATAAGCTTGCAAAGGAAGGCAATCCGGATGCAATAGAATTTCCGAGGGCACATGTTGATGATGCTCCTTATGATTTTTCGTTTAGTGGAATAAAGTCAGCAGTGCTTAATTATATTAATTCTGCCAATATGCAGGGCAAAGAGATAAACAGGGCTGATGTAGCAGCGTCATTCCAGAAGGCGGTAGTAGATGCTCTTGTTTCACGGGCAGTAAGGCTGGCAAAAGAATGTGGAATGGATAAGCTTGCAATAGCTGGAGGAGTTGCATCTAATTCTGCGCTTCGTGCAGCAATACAGGAAGCGTGTGCAAATAATAACATTGGCTTCTATTCGCCATCACCTATACTATGTACAGACAACGCAGCTATGATAGGGGCAGCAGCATATTATGAATATATTAAGGGGGTACGTCATGGCTATGATTTAAATGCTGTGCCGAACCTTAAATTAGGAGAACGCATATAATGAATACGGCTATAGTTCTTGCGGGTGGAAGTGGAAAAAGAATGCATAGTGAAATTCCAAAGCAGTATATGCAGCTTAATGGAAAGCCTGTTATATATTATTCGCTGAAAGCATTTGAAGAAAGTGAACATGTGGATGAGATTATTCTTGTTACAGCAAAGGAATATATAGAATATGTCAGAAATGAAATTGCAGGTTCTCAATTTGCTAAATTAACAAAAATCATTGAGGGCGGCAAAGAACGTTTTGATTCAGTGTGGGCAGGTTTACAGCAGATTAGTGAAAAAGGGTATGTATATATACATGATGGGGCAAGACCATGTATAAATCAGAACATAATAAATGCGTGCTGGGAAACGGTCGTCCAGACTGATGCGTGTGTTGCGGCAGCACCGGTTAAAGACACAATAAAAGTTGCAGATGCTGACGAGTATGCAATAAATACACCGGACAGAAAAACATTATGGCAGATTCAGACGCCACAGGTCTTTTCAGCAGATGTAATTAAAGAAGCATACAGCAGGCTCTATGAACAGAATTGCTTTGATGGGGTTACAGATGATGCGATGGTTGTGGAAAGATATGGCAACTCAAAAATAAAACTGGTTAATTGTGGTTACTGTAATATTAAAATAACCACGCCAGAAGATATGGAGATTGCGGGCATATTTTTAAAAGGTTGACGAGTTATCAAAATGATAATATAATTAATAAAAATTTTATAAAATAAGGAGAGAGGTATGAAAAACTTTTCAGTAAAAAACATTAATTTTGTTGGTGCTGGAGCGGCATTACTTGCATTTATTTTTACATTTATACCGTTTTATAAGCTTCAGCCAACAACATATTTTCTTCAGAATGAAAGTACGGCAGCTCTGTACACTATAACAAAGAACCTTGTTACATATAACTTCTTTGGTGTTCTTTGCCTTATTCTGGCATTAGCTGCAATAATATTATATGTATGGAATGGATCAGAGAAAATAACGATGGCAGCAATAGCTGTATCAGTAGTTGATTTAATATCACTTTTTCTTGCATTGATAGTTGGAAATAGTGATATTAAAGATGTTAAGTCATTAATAAATGCACTCGTGCAGTATAGTGGTACATCAGCAAATGCAAATTTATTCTTAAAATCTTCCGTTGCGGCTGGTTTTGTTTTAGAACTTCTGATGATACTTGTAATGATAGGTTCATACTGGATTAATGAGCTTGTAATCAAGCCATATGTATTTGGTGATAAGTCTGGTGCAAAGCTTAACCCGTTTGAAGGGGTGACAGGAACGGCTAAAGCATGTGCGCAGGCAGCACCTCAGGGATTTATTCAGCAGCCAGTGCAGGGACAGGCATTTGGACAGGCACCGCAGCAGCCAGCACAGGGACAGGCACCGCAGCAGTCAGCACAGAATCAGAATAACAATGAGCAGTAATTTATAATTATGAATTTGATATATAGGGGAAGCTTTTATTATCAGCATAACAGACACCATGAGAAAGGTATTTGAAATGCTGGACTAATGAGAGCTTTCCTTATTTTTATTTATATAAAAAAATCAAAGTTTAAAAAGTGAAAAAAATTGCAAAAAAATTCAAAAAAAGTGTTGACAAATAAATAGCCTGATGATAATATAATCAAGTCGCTGGTGCGACACAATAAAATAGCTATGGAGAGGTACCGAAGTGGTCATAACGGGGCGGTCTTGAAAACCGTTTGTCTTCACGGGCGCATGGGTTCGAATCCCATCCTCTCCGCTAAAGCCGTTCATTAAATATGAATGGCTTTTTATTTGCCAGAGGCGCTTATGAGCATAATGCACAAGAAGTTTATGCAAGTAGTGCTGGTGAAAGGGCTTGATATACAAGATGTTGTCACTTTTAAAAAATATGACAAAAAAGTAAAAAAGTTCTTGACAAAAAAGAATGGCAATGATATCCTAATTAAGCTGTCGGCAAGAAAAGCTGATAACACTTAATAAAGTTCTTTGATAACTGAATAGAAAGACAACCTTGAAATTCTTTGAGAATTTTAAAATGATTCATTAATGAATCTTGCGAGTATCGAAAGATACACGAACCTAAACAGTAAGTTTTGGTAAAACTATTTAAGCTAGTTAGTTTATAACTGACGAGGCAAACTTTTTATGAGAGTTTGATCCTGGCTCAGGATGAACGCTGGCGGCGTGCTTAACACATGCAAGTCGAACGAAGCATTTAGAACAGATTACTTCGGTTTGAAGTTCTTTATGACTGAGTGGCGGACGGGTGAGTAACGCGTGGGTAACCTGCCTTGTACTGGGGGATAGCAGCTGGAAACGGCTGGTAATACCGCATAAGCGCACAATGTTGCATGACATGGTGTGAAAAACTCCGGTGGTATAAGATGGACCCGCGTCTGATTAGCTAGTTGGTGAGATAACAGCCCACCAAGGCGACGATCAGTAGCCGACCTGAGAGGGTGACCGGCCACATTGGGACTGAGACACGGCCCAGACTCCTACGGGAGGCAGCAGTGGGG